>Ga0316209_1000050_pt1 | contig 259297 bp, 225 predicted proteins | sample 6monopyrite_MG_FD_204945 | JGI IMG/M metagenome (GOLD analysis project Ga0316209, IMG submission 204945) | Microbial mat bacterial communities from mineral coupon in-situ incubated in ocean water Damariscotta River, Maine, United States -... | ecosystem: Environmental > Aquatic > Marine >... | reverse complement strand
CTGATCAGCGCGGCGACAGAGGCGCCTCGATCTCGTTGCCCTCGGAGTCGACGTAGCCGAGCTTACGCAGCTGTTCTTGCGCGTCTTCGGGCAAGACACCGGCCTCCGCGTCGCGGTGCACGCCGGAAGTGCGCCAGGCTTCGAGCATCTCGGCCATCGCGCGCGTGCGCACCGGTTCGATGTCCTTCAAGTCGTGCGCTTCGAGCGGGTCGTTCGCCAGGTTGTAGAGCTCGTAGCCCGCTGCGGAGGAGAGCAGCTTGTAGTCGCCGAGTCGCAGCGCGGTCCACGCCGGCTGCGAGCCTTCATCCTTCGGATAGCGCGAGCTGAAGTAGAACGCGCGACGCGGATCGTGCGCCGGTTCGGTGATCAACGGCAGCATCGAGCGGCCGTCTTCGACTTGGGCGTGCGAGCCGATGCCGGTGAGTTCGCGCAGCGTGGGACCGACGTCCATCAAGGAGACGGGCGCGGACACTTCGGCACCCGCGGGCAAGCCGGAACCGGGCGCGGTCAGCACGAGCGGGATGTGGACCATCTCCTCGTAGACCTGCGTGTTGTGCCCTTGATCGCCGTGTTGCATGAACGCTTCACCGTGATCGGAGGTCACGACGACGATCCAGTCTTCGCGCGGCGATTCCTTCCAGACTTCGTCCATGGTCGTCGCGATCATGTCGTCGACGTAGCGGATGTGTCCGTCGTAGAGCGCTTGCAAGTGCAAGACATCGGGCGAGTCGAAGGGCGGCTTGAAGTGGTTGATCTTCGCGCAGTCCATGATCGAGCCCGTGACCTCGCCGTCGTAGTTCGGATCGATGAAGTCGTTCGAGTACGACTTGGGCGGCAGATAGGGCTGATGCGGCGGCGTCAGGTGCACGTAGAGGAACAGCGGGCGACCGCGATCGACGTTCATCAAGTGACGCGCCTTGGCCATGATCTCTTCGCTGACCTTGTTGCCTTCGCGACGCACGTCGTACTCGTCGAAGCCACGGTTGAGCCGCGTGTGATCCCAGATGATGCCGTTCTGGATCAGGCCGATCGTCTTGTAGTTCGCGTCCTTGAAGCTCTGCGCGAGCGTGCCGATGCCTTCGGGCAGCTGTTGGTTCATGCGCAGCATTCCGTGGCGCTCTTGGTTCTGCGCGGTGAACAGCGAAGTCACCGACGGCATGGTCCACGAAGTCTGCGAGTGCGCTGATTCGAAGCGCACGCCGTCCGCCGCGAAGCGCTCGAGCCCGGGAGTCGTCGGACGCTCGTAGCCATGTACGGTCGTGTGTCGTGCGGCGAGCGAGTCGGCGAGGAAGATCACGACATTGCGGCCCTTGCAGCTGCCGGCCAGCGAGTTCTCCGCCGGAAGCTCGGGCTTCGGCTCGTGAATTTCGAGCGAGCGCCACTGCACCGTCTGCGGTCCGTCGACTTGCAGCAAGACCGCGCGGTCGCCGTCGCCGGGCAGCGCGAGCTGCATGCGCTCGAAGCGATCGACGAGCTGCATGGAGCCGAGTTCCGCGGGCACGCCCTCCTCGAGCGCGGCCGTGACCGTCACGGATCCGACTCCACGTGCTTCGATGACGAGCGATGCGGCGCCGTGCGCGACCACGGCGCGCTGGAAGGACATCGGGACCTCGCCGACGGGCAAGATCGAGGTGACTTGCGCGTCGACCACCGGCGGCGGAGTATCGGCGGGGCAAGCCGCGAGGACGCAGAGCAGCGCGAGAGCGAAGAAGCGATCGAGTCGGAGGAAGCGCATGCCGCTATCCTAGCCGAGGATTCCGGATGCCAGGACCACGCTGCACGCGAATGACACCTTCCTACAACCCCCTGCCGCTCTCCTGCGCCGCCGTGCGCGAAGTCGACCGGCGCGCGATCCACGAGCTGGGCATCCCCGGCGTCGTCTTGATGGAGAACGCGGCGCGCGGCGCGGCCGAAGCGGCGCGCGAGCTGCTCGGCTCGGCGCGCGGAACCGTCTGGATCTTCTGCGGCCCCGGCAACAACGGCGGCGACGGCTACGCGATGGCGCGCTGGTTCACGATCTTCGGCATCCCGGTCGAGCTGGTCTCGTGCGTGCCGCCGGAAGCGTCGCGCAGCGATGCGGCCGTGATGCGCAAGGTCGCCGCAGCCCTCGGCATCACCGAACACGTCGCGCGCGAAGCGGCTGACTACGATCTTCTGGCGCCGCGCCTCGCGGATTCGGCTCTGATCGTCGACGCCCTGCTCGGCACGGGGACCAGCGGAGCCGTGCGGGCGCCGCTCGACCATGCGATCCGCGTGATCAACGCGGCGCGCGCGACGCAGGGCTCGCGCGTCCTCGCAGTCGACTTGCCCTCGGGACTCGATGCGGACACCGGCGCGCCGGCCGCGACGACCGTGTGCGCGGATCTGACGACGACCTTCGTGGCGCCGAAGCTGGGCTTCGACCTTCCGGGCGCGCGCGAGTACACGGGCGCCGTGTTGGTCATCGGGATCGGCGTGCCGCCGACGCTCGTCGAAGCGGTACGCGACGCGTCGAAGTGATCGGGTGCGGCGACGACGCGTCGCCTCGCTACTCGGCCGCCGCGAGCAGAGCGTCGTGCCTGCGCTCGGCAGCGCGCAAGGGAATGCACGCGACCGCCGAGATCAGCACGAAGACCGTCGAGCCGAGGATGCAGACCAGCATCCCGCGCTCCCCTTCACCCGCCAGCTGGTAGAGCGCGCCCGAGAGCAACGTGCCGACGAAGCGCCCCATCGCGTTCGCCATGTAGTAGAAGCCCACCTTCAACGCGACGGTGTCCTCCTCGGCGTACGCGACGATCAGGTAGCTGTGCAGCGCTGAGTTCGTCGCGAACACCGCGCCGAAGATCGAGAGGCCGACGGCGAGCACGAGCGCGGGCGAGAGCTCCGCGCTGATGCCCGCGTAGATCGCGACCAACACCGGCGCGAGCGCGAGCGTCCAACGACCGAGAGCCCCGGCACCAGCCTTGCCGTGTCGCGCGCCGAGCCAGCGCGGCGCGACCGCTTGCACCAAGCCGTAACCGATCACCCAGACCGCGAGTGCGCCGCCGACTTCAGCATGACTCCAGCCGAGCGCTTGGCTCAAGAACACCGGCAGCGCCAACACGAACCAAATGTCGCGCGATCCGAACAGGAACAGGCGCGCCGCCGACAACCAGTTCACGCGCGCGTCGTGTGAGACCAGCTGGCCGAGCTTCACGTCCACGCTCGACTTGCCGGCCGCGCGCGGCAGCATGACGCCGGCCGCGATGAGCGCCACAGCGATGCCGATGGCCATCGCGAGGCACGCGCCGCGGAAGCCGAGCTGCGTCAGCAACAAGCCGCCGAGGAAGAAGCCGACGCCCTTCAGCGTGTTCTTCGAGCCGGTCAAGACCGCGACCCAGTGCAACAAGCCGTGTGCATCGCCGCCCGGCACGAGCAACTTCACGTAGCTCTTGCTGCTCATCTTCGTCAGGTCTTTCGCGACGCCCGACATGCCTTGTGCGATCAGGACGACCGGCACCGTCAGCGCGGCGGCGCGCCAACCGAGCAGCGCGAGCGCAAGGACTTGCAACAACAGCCCGACGACGAGAGTGGACTTCAAGCCGAAGCGCGCGCCGATCCAGCCACCGACGAAGTTCGTGACGACGCCGAAGAACTCGTAGAACAAGAACAACGAGGCGATCTCAAGGGGCGACCGGCCGAGCTGGTGCAAGTACAGCAGCACCAACATGCGCAGTGCGCCGTCGGTGAGCGTGAACGCCCAATAGCTCGCGGTGATCACCGCGTAGTCGCGCGGACCTCGCATCGTTCCCGGTCAGCCCTCTCGTTGCGCGCGTGCAACCATCGCGGCCAGCTCGACGAGCCGATTCGCGTAACCCCACTCGTTGTCGTACCAAACCAGCAGCTTGACGAGTCGCTTGTCGGTCACGCGCGTCGACAGCAAGTCGACAATGCCGCTGCGCGGATCGCCGGCGTAGTCGACGCTGACGAGCGGGCGGTCTTCGACGCCGAGGATCCCCACCAGCGGCCCCCCGAGCGCTGCAGTGCTGAGCGCTTCATTGACCTCTTCCACGCTGGTGTCGCGCGCGAGCTGAAAGACGCAGTCCGTGATCGACGCGTTCAACACCGGCGCACGGACCGCGACGCTGTCGAGGCGCCCCGCGAGCTCGGGGATGATCATGGTCACCGCCGTCGCCGAGTTGGTCGACGTGGGGATCAGGCTGAGCTGCGCGGCCCGCGAGCGCCGCGGATCCTTGTGCGGCGCGTCGTGAACCGACTGCGTGTTCGTCGGGTTGTGGATCGTCGTCACGAGCCCGCGCTCGATGCCGATCGCGTCGTGGATCACGCGCACCACCGGCGCGAGGCAGTTCGTCGTGCACGACGCCGCCGTCACGATCGGTGCCTTGGCGAGGTCGAAGTCCGCGTGGTTCACGCCCACCACGATGTTGGGCGGACCGTCCTTCACCGGCGCCGAGACGACGACGCGCTGCGCTCCCGAACCGAAGTGCCCTTGCAGGGACGGAGTGGTGCGGTGCGCGCCGCTGCACTCGAGGACCAGTTCGACTCCCAGCTCGCTCCAGCGGGTCTCGCGCGGGTCGGCGACGCGTCCGAAGTGCAAAGCCTTGCCGTCGACCACGAGCTGGTCGCCAGCGCCTTGGCACGCGTGCGGCCAGCGCCCTTGGACCGAGTCGAACTCGGTCAAGAGCGCCATGTTCTCCGCGCTCGCGGCCGGTTCGTTCAGCGCGACGAACTCGATGTCGTCGCGGTTCCAGCCCGCGCGCAGGGCGAGGCGCCCCATGCGCCCGAAGCCGTGGATGCCGATGCGAGTCGGTCGAGTCATCGAGCCAGCTCCGTCTTCGAGGCGGGGCAGCAGCCGCCGGTGGTGGCCAGCGAGGTGGCTCGCGCGCGATCGGACTGCAGCTGAGGGTCGTGAGCGCAGCTGTTGACAGCGGTCAGCAGGGCCGCGCGAACGGGGTCGGTCGAGATGGTCAAGCGGTAGTGGACCCACGGCGACTCGCGTCGCACTGCGACCAGGCCGACGCGTCGCAGGTGCGCCAGGTGTCGTGAGACGGTCGGCTGGGGCATCTCGAGGATCTCGACGAGGTCACCCACGCAGTGCTCGCCGGCGCTGAGCAGGTGGAGCAGCCGTCGGCGGGTCGGGTCGGCCGTGGCGCGGAAGAGGAGGTCGTGCTGGATCATGGCCGGAGAGCATATTCGGAAAGGCGAATATAAGCAACCCGCCAAGCCCCCCTGCGGGACCAGGACCGCGAAATCAGCCGGTGGTTCGCGGGCAACCCGCGAAAAGCCGGGCCGCTCAGCCGAGCCGTTGCTCGAGCAGCGGGACGGAGGCTTCGAGCAGGCGGCGGAAGTCGGCCGCGGCTTGGGCGCCGGCTTCGACGACCTCGGCGTGGTTCAGCTGTTCGCCCGTGATGCCGGCGGCGAGGTTCGTGATGCAGCTGACCGCGGCGACGCGCATGCCGGCCGCCGAGCCGGCGAGGGCTTCGAGGGCCGTGCTCATGCCGACGGCCTTCGCTCCGGCCCAGCGCAACATGCGGACCTCGGCGGGCGTCTCGTAAGTCGGTCCCAACAACGCGCCGTAGACGCCTTGGTGCAGGTCGATGCCGGCGGCAGACGCGCCGGCGTCGAGCGCGGAGCCGAAGTCGGCGTCATAGGGCGTGCCGACGGTCATCTCGAGCGGCGAGAGCGGCGTGCGGCCCTGCAGGTTCAGCTGATCCGTGATGCGCATCAGCGCGGGGATCGTCCAGTCGGCCTGGAGACCGCCCGCGGCGTTGGTCAGGACCAGACCGCCGATGCCGAGCGCGCCGAAAGCACGGACGGCGCGCGTCACTTCTTGCGCGGTCCAGCCTTCGTAGAGGTGCACGCGCCCTTGTTGCGCGACGACTTGGACACCGGCGACGCGACCGAGGACGAGGCGACCGGCGTGGCCGGGCACGGTGCTCAGGGGCATGCCGTCGAGGTCTTCGTACGAGATCGACTCGGCGTCTTCGAGCTTGTCGGCGAAGGCCCCGAGACCGGAACCGAGGACGAAGGCGATGCGCGCGCGGTCGACGCCGCGCAGGCGGAGGCTCTCCGTCAGTCGGGTGCGCAGGTCGCGTTCGTCGGTCCGCAGGGCGTTCATGGAGCGGAGCTTACAGAAAGATGCCCGCGATGGTGGCGGTCATCCAAGAGGCGAACGCACCGCCGAGCATCGCGCGCAAGGCGAGGCGCGAGAGATCGGTCTTGCGGTTCGGCGCCAGCGGAGTGATGCCGCCGAGCTGGATGCCGATCGAGGCGAAGTTCGCGAAGCCGCACAAGGCGTAGGCAGCCATCTTCGCGGAGCGCGCGTGTTCGAAGGCCCCGGCCTTCGCCGTCTCAGGGTCCGGGAGCATGGCGAACAGGTCCTTGAAGGCGACGAACTCGTTCACCGCGAGCTTGGTGCCGAGCAGCGAACCGAAGAGCTCGCAGTCGTGCCAACCTTGCACGCCCATGCACCAGGCGAGCGGAGCGAGTACCTTCCCGAAGATGTAGGAGAGCGAGAGTTCATCCGGTTCCATGCCGCGCCACTCGCCGATGGCACCGAGCGGCCAGTCGACGAGGTTCACCAGCGCGATGAACGCGATCAGCATCGCGATCACGTTGAGCCAGAGCTTCAGTCCGTCTTGCGTGCCGTTGGCGGCTGCTTCGATCAGGTTCGTCGAGTCGCGTTCGATGCGCAGCGGGATGTCACCGGCGGTCGGCGAGACTTCCGTCTCGGGTTGCATCAGCTTGGCGACGACGAAGGCGGCGGGTGCGCTCATCACCGAAGCGGTCAAGAGGTGCGTGCCGTACTCCTTGCCGATGATGCCCATGTAGACCGCGAGCACCGAACCCGCGATGGTCGCGAACCCGCCGGTCATCATCGCGTTCATCTCGCTCAGCGTCATCGACTTGATGTACGGCTTGACCACGAGCGGCGCTTCGGTCTGTCCGACGAAGACGTTGGCGGCCATCGCCATCGACTCGGCGCCGGAGACGCGCAGGACCTTGCTCAAGACGCGCGCGAGCGCCCAGATCAACACCTGCATCACGCCGATGTGATAGAGCACGCTCATCAGCGCGCTGAAGAAGATGATCGCCACGAGGCCCGTGCCCGCGAACGCGAACAAGAATTCTCCGTCGGAACCGAAGACTCCGCCCATCACGTCCGGCTTGGCCAGCGGACCGAAGACGAAGGAGGCGCCTTCGGTGTTCAGCGCAATCAACTGCCCCACCAATCCGGCCGCCCACTCGAGCGCGGCGCGTCCACCGTCCCACCTCAAGAAGGTGAATCCCAGCACGGCTTGCAGACCGAGACCACCGAACAGAATGCGCCAAGGCACGCGGCGGCGATGGCTCGAGAGCAGCCAAGCGAGCACGCAGAACACTGCGATGCCGAAGAGACCGTGGACGACTTGCATGGCCGCCATTGGAAGGAAGCGCGGCGACGATCACAACGCCACTGTCGTGCGCTTGGAGTGAAGTACCGTGCCGGGTTCAATTTTTCGATCTAAGCGACCTCCCCGCGCGCAGCCGTGCGGCACGACGCCGGAGCGAGTACGGCAGAGACGTCACCGCACTCGATCCCCTCGCGGAACGGATCGCTGCGCGCATGCAGGGCCGGGGTGTTTCGCCGCGTGGAAGCACGGAACGCGGCTGGGGCCTGATGCTCCTAGCGGAGCACCGAGCGCGTGCCGGCGACGGGCGCGTGCTTAGATCGAAAAATCGAACCTGGCGCGGTACTTCACTCCAATCGCGCGAGGACGAGCGGCGGCGCCTCGTAGGTGTCGACCACGCTCAGGGCGGGTTCGAGCAAGGCCAAGCCGTCTTCCAAGCCGCGACCGTTCGAGTGGTGCACGCGGGCGAGCAAGTCGCCTTCGGTGACGGTGGCTCCAGCGGCGACGGGGAACTCGAAGCCGACGGCAGGATCGATCGCGTCTTCGATGCGACGACGGCCGCCGCCGAGCTCGACCAAGGCGTTGCCGATCGCGCGCAAGTCGCCGTACTCGAGCACGCCGGAACGCGGCGCGCGGAGTTCGTGGACTGCGCTGGTGTGCGCAAGGCGCTCGAGCGCGCCGGATTCGGCGCCTTGCGCCGCGATCACGCGCTCGAAGTGCTCCAGCGCGGATCCATCGGCGAGGCTCGCTGCGATGCGCGCACGACCCGACTCGAGGTCGTCCGCGAGCCCGCCGATGACGAGCGCTTCGCCGCCCTGCAAGAGCACGAGCTCGCGCAAGTCTGCGGGACCTTCGCCGCGCAAGCACGCGAGCGACTCTTCGATCTCGAGCGCGTGGCCGACGCAGACACCGAGCGGTTCCGCCATGCTCGTCTGATAAGCCGTCGCCTTGACGCCGAGCGACTTCGCGAGCCCGATCATCACGCGCGCGAGTTCCGCGCCGCGTTCCACGTCGATGATGAACGCGCCCGATCCGAACTTCACGTCGAGCACCAGCCCGTCGAGTCCTTCGGCGAGCTTCTTCGACATGATCGAACTCGCGATCAGCGGGATCGATTCGACCGTGCCCGTCACGTCGCGCAGCGCGTAGAGCTTGCGATCCGCGGGAACGATGTCTTTCGTCTGCGCGCCGAAGGCCAATCCCGTCTCGGTCAGCGTGCGCCGGAACTCGTCTTCCGACAGTCCCGTGCGCATCCCCGCGATCGACTCGAGCTTGTCCAGCGTTCCGCCGGTGTGTCCGAGCCCCCGCCCCGAGATCATCGGCACGGCCAATCCGCACGCCGCCATCGCCGGCGCGAGCGGAATCGAGACCTTGTCGCCGACGCCGCCCGTCGAGTGCTTGTCGACCTTCGGACGATCGAGCTCGGGGAAGCTCAAGACCTTGCCCGAATACAGCATCGCCTTCATCCACGCCTCGAGTTCGCGCGGCGTCATGCCGTTCAAGAAGATCGCCATCGCAAGCGCAGCGGCTTGGTACTCCGCGACGCCTTCGCCCACGTATCCGTCGATGAACCACGCGATCTGTTCCGGCGTGAGTTCGCGTCCGTCGCGCTTCGCGACGATCACCGAGCGCGCATCCATCAGCCGCCCACCACTTCGGCGAGGAACGAGCGCCCCGGTCCGACGTGAGCCAGCCCGAAGGCGTCTTCGACCGTCGCGCCGATGTCCGCGAAGCTGGCGCGCGTTCCGAGATCCACGCCGCCCTTCACTCCCGGCCCCGCGACGACCAGCGGCACGTACTCGCGCGTGTGATCGGTCGTCTCGGTGTGCGTCGGATCGTTGCCGTGGTCCGCGGTCAGAATCACGATGTCGTTCGGGCGCAGCCGGCGCTCGAAGACGTTGTAGTCGGCGTCGAACTCCTCGAGCGCGCGTCGATAGCCGGCCGAGTCGCGACGATGTCCGTAGAGCATGTCGAAGTCGACCAAGTTCACGAACACCAGGCCGGACTCCAGGCGCGCCGCGGTAGCCGTGGTGTGCACCATGCCGTCGCGGTTGCCTTCGGTGTGGATCGATTCCGTCAGCCCGCGCCCGGCGAAGATGTCCGAGATCTTGCCCACGCCGACCACCGCGATACCGGCGGCCTTCAAGCGATCGAGCGTCGTGTCGGACGGCGGCACGAGCGAGTAGTCCTTGCGGTTGTACGTGCGCTCGAACGATCCGAGTTCACCGACGAACGGCCGCGCGATGACGCGACCGACGCCCAGCGGCGTGAGGATCTCGCGCGCGACTTCGCAGCACTTGTACAAGCGGTCGAGTCCGAAGTGCGTCTCGTGCGCCGCGATCTGGAAGACGCTGTCGGCGCTCGTGTAGACGATCGGCTTGCCTGTCGCGAGGTGTTCCGCGCCGAGCTCTTCGATGATCTGAGTTCCCGACGCCGGCTTGTTGCCGAGCACGCCGGGCAGCTCGCAGCGCTCGACGAAGGGGTCGATCACGGCGGGCGGGAATCCGGCAGCAAAGACCGGGAAGGCGAAGTCGAGCGGGCAGCCCATCATCTCCCAGTGCCCGGTCGAGGTGTCTTTGCCCGGCGAGGCTTCCGCGCAGCGTCCGAACGAACCCGTCGGGTGCGGCGGGCAGGCGACGCCGGTGACGCCGGGAACGCAGCCCAGACCGAGTTCCGCCAACCGGGGTGCATCCAGGCCCCCCGCCGCGGCGATCAAGTGATCGAGCGTGTGCGCTCCCTCGTCCCCGAAGTCCGCGGCGTCCGGCAAGGCGCCGACGCCCAGAGAGTCGAGGACGATCAGAAAGACGCGACGATCGGTCAGCGCGCCCATCTACTTCTTCACCGCGCCCTGGATGACCTCTTCCACCTTCTCCACGAACTCCTCGACCCACTCGTCGCCGAAGTCGCGCTCGAGCAGGTCGCGTTCCGCGAACTCCCAGCGACCGGACATCGGGTCGAAGTCGAACTGGTAGTCGTGTTCGCTGCCATCATCCTCGGTCACCATGACCATCACGATGTTGTTGGGGGCGTCGAGTTCGATGCGGTAGTCGGCCATGGTTCGGCTCCTCGCGCGCTGGCAGGCGGAGGCTGGGGACGGTGGAGTGAGGCGATGGACGCGCCTCCACAGGAGTCAACCCGTGAAGGCGGGGAGGGACTATGATACGACGACTAGCCCGCCGTCCAGCCTCGGCCCGTTCTCAGCCTATGCGATTCTCCTCGCTGCTCACCTGTTGTCTGGTCCTCGCGCTCGCTTCCTGCAGCAGCTGGAAGCCGGCGGCGGAATATGACGGTTGGACGCTCTACGTCCAGAGCGGCGATGAAGTCGAACCCGCGCCCTTCGAGGCGGCGGTCGTTCCGGCACTCCTCGCCGTCGAGCAGCTCCTCGGCCCTTTCCAGGATCGCGTGCACATCCACGCCTGGGACGGCGGCGTCCGCATGCAGGACGGCAACCGCGGCAAGATCACCGGAATCGGGCAGTCATCGTCGGAAGAAGTTCCGGGTATCGGCCCCGCACGCGTCCGCGCCTTCCACACGCGCTCCGACGGCGGCATCTTCTCCAATTCGGGCATCTTCATCGGCACGCCCGAGCCCGGCACGATGGTGCACGAGCTGATTCACGCGCGCTTCGCGGAACGCCCCGATGAGCTGCCCCTGTGGTTCGAAGAAGGTTACGCGAGCCTGATGGGCGACGGCGCGCTGAAGGACGGCGTGTGGGCCTACGACGGCCTCGCTTGCTGGCCCTGGCGCGAGTTGCGCGACGAAGACCTCACGGACGCCGATCTGTGGCGCCTGCTCGAGATCAACGCCGGCGATCAGCATACCGTGCGCGAGAACGTGCTCGTGCACTTCGTCGGCTGGGCGATCGTCTTCGACCTCTACCGCGAGACCGGGCACACCGACCCCGACTTGCTGCTGATGCACTTCCGGCACGGCGGCGACCCCGTCGATCAAGCGCGCGAGCGGATGGACAACACGCTCGCCGACGAGACGCCGGTCGAGTGGATGGAGCGCTTGAAGAGCGACGACGCCGGCGTGCGCATGGCGACCGCGAAGGGCTCTTGGAAGCTCGTCTCACGCGCCGTCTTGACCAAGCTGCTGCGCGCGCTCGAGAACGAACGAGACGACGAAGTGCGCGTGACCATCGCGGTCAACTGCTTGGCGATCGCGGGCGAGCGGCGACTCGGCTGGCGCACCGACGCCTGGATGTGGCGCTCGATCTTCCCCGTGCTGCGCAACGCAGAGCTGGACGACCCCGCCGAACAAGAAGCACTGCGCAAGATCTATCGCGCGTACCGACGCGGCGGTAGCAACCGCAACCAGACGCAGGCTGCGCTGAACACGCTCAGCCGCTTCTGGGAAGAGTGACGCGCCCGCCGGCGCGGCGGATCAGCTAGTAACTGATCGCGTCTGCGCAGTGTTCGCGCAAGCGCGCGGTCCACAAGTCCGCGTCCAGGTCGACCGCCAGTCGTTCCGGTGCCTCGTACTGCACCATGACTTCCTTCAGCTTGTACTTCAGGTCGTAGCTGTGCAGTCGATCGCGAAGCTCCGCGGCGAGATCCTGAATCGCCTTGTCGCGGATCAGGCCGCCGGAGAGGTCGGCGTACGTCAGCAGTTCCATGTAGTCGGTGAGCTGCGCCAAGAAGGCCTCTTCGTCCAGCGGCCCACGAGCCGCGATCGCCGCGAGCGCTGCGTCGCGCAACGGGCGTTGCGTCTCGTCGAGCTCTTCATCGGTCAGCTCGGAGAGGAAGCTCGCGGCGAGCGCGTCACCCATCCGGCCGAGCTGGCGCACCGCCGCCGGCCAGAGCGGATTGCGCGGTGAGAGCGCGAGCTTGCAGAACTCGACGTAGGCGGCGTAGCGCGGTCCGTGCGCGACCGCCTCGAGCGCGGCTTCGCGCAAGGCCATCGGCCGTTCCTTGTCGCGCATCACGATGATCAGCGAGACAGTCGGCACTTCGTTCGGGTCGAGGTCGAGCGAGGTCTGCGCGACAGCCATCGCCAAGGTCGCGTCGGGGTGCCGCGCCACCTCGGCGAGGGCGTCGAGGATCTGCGGCGAACGGCGTTTCGAGAAGCGCAGCGCGAGAACGCCCCGCGTTGCATCGCCTCGCGTGGGTTGTTCTTCGATCGGTGCGGACGTCGCCGTTCCTTCACGCACTTCGCGGGCTTCGCGCAGCAGCCCGAGGTAGACGGTGCCTTCGCCGAGCGGCGCGGGATAGCCCGTTGCGTCTTCGCCTTCCGGCGCCAGGGCGACGAGTTCTTCGCGCAAGGCGGCCTCGCTCGGCGAGAGTTCGCCGAGGTGTTGCTCGAGCCAGTCGAGCGTCAAGCCCGGACGCGCGAGCAACGCCGCGCGCGCCGCGGCGGCATCCGCCTGTACGGTCGAGTCGAGCGTCCACGCCGCCAGCTGCAGCCAACGCTCGTCCTCAGCACGCGCGAGCGCACTGCCGTAGATGTGCCAGCGCTCAGGCCGACACAGCGCGAGCCACTCGACGAACTTGGTCTCGCCCTGTTCCATCAACCACGCGGCCCAGCGAGCTTCCGCGTCCGCTTCGCGCACTTCGCGCCGGTACCAACCCCAGCGCCCGTCGAAGTCGAGCGACAGGAAGTTCTCCTGCGCCTCGGTCAGCGCCGCAGACGGAGTTTCCTGGGTCGCCTTCACCTGCGGCTTCGCCGGCGAGCCCGCTTCGTCGACGGGGGCGTCGGGCGAGCAGCTCGCGAGCAAGGCGCAGCTGAAGAAGAGGGCGGTGAGTCTCATGTGTCGTGGCGGCGAGTCGGTGTCGGAAGGCCGTACGCAGAGTCTACCTCGGTCTCGCGACCGCAACGTGATTCAGGCTGCCTACGAATCCGAGAGATCGAACTCATCGACGAGCAAGTAGCCGCGCTCGTCGAAGCGATCCCCTTCGGGCGTGCGGCCGTCCGGACCACGCTCGGCAGGAGCAAGCGTACCGGGAGCCGCGGGCAGCATTTGGTGGATGAGACCGAGCTCGGGATGATCCGTTCCCAACCACATCCAGAGCTGGAAGATGCGCCTAGACCCTTGGGCGTCACCCAGCTCCTGCCACGGCAGATCCGGGTTCAGAGCATCTTGTGCGAGGAACAACGGCCAACCGTCGCGCACGATCGTTCCCGGATCCCACTTCGACGAAGGCGCAATCCCCTGGCCCAGCTGCCGGGCCCAATGCCATCGCGGTCCGTCTCCCGGCTCTCCGAACTCCTCGAAGAGCATGTAGTTCTCGGTCAGCGGCGCCTCGACGAGCCAGTGCCAGGTCAACCAATGGTGACCATCGCCCGGCAGCCGATCGAGGCTGACTCCGATCAGCCGCAGCTCGTCGGGTGCGTTCCACTCCGGCTTCTGGACGAGCAGCCGGCCCTCGCCGAACCCGCGTTCCGCGCGGTAGGCATCGACGTCCGCGTCCGCGAGCTGATCGATCAGCACGGCGTCGCGCTCCGCACCAACCACCGGTCGCGCGAAGACCAGGATGGGACCGACGTCGCGGTACAGCTCGTGGTCGAAGAAGAGACCGGCGACCTCGAAGTCGCGCGCGAAGAGCGCGAACAACTCGGGTCGCGGCATCAGCACGCCGAGGTGCGTGATGAACACATCGACATCGCCGAGCGCCGCGAAGTCCGCCGCGCGCTCCGCTTCGTCGTAGCGTTCCCACGAGTCGAGGTGATGCGGCAGCTTGATCAAGTCGACGTCGGCCGAGTCGCGCAGGAAGACGGCCCAGTGCCAAGCGCTCGCGACGCGCAAGTCGCCCTCGCGCTCGGCAGCAAGCTCGTTGACGAGCTCCATGGCACCCCAGTAGCCGGAGTAGCGCGCCGTGGTGTTGCCGCGCAAGCGCATCCAGCCGAGGGTCGCGCCGACCGCGACGAGCGCGAAACACGTGCGTAGGCGCCAAGTACTCGCGGTCTCGTCGCCAAGCAAGCAGTTCCAACCCAGCGCGGCGAAGACCGCGACGAGCGGCAAGAGCGGCAACCACAAGCGGAAGTCCTGCGACCCCTTGTAGCCCATCAACACGACGCTGATCGCGAGCGCGATGCCGGGGATCGCATGGCTCCAGCGCAGCTTGCGGAGCGCGGCGACGAGTCCGAGCACGAAGACGAGCAGGAACGGCCAGACGATCATCTCGTGCAGGCGCACGAAGTAGAAGAAGCGCGACTGCATCTGGCGCACGTCGGCGGCCGTCGACTGCTGGTGAGCGCCTTGTTCGTCTTCGAAGGTCGCCGCGACGATGTCGTACAAGTCGCGCGCCCACTGCGTCAGGCCGAGGCTGTTCAAGATGCGCGCCGCGACGCCGCCGAAGTTCTGGCGGAAGTAGAGGAACAAGCTCTCGCCCCACGCGCCGTAACACAGCCGATCGAGCAGCGCCGCCGCGAAGACGCCGATGCCGACGCCGCCGCAGAGCGCGAGCCAGCGATAGCGCGCGTGCCATCGGTCGCGCAGCAGTGCCGCCGCGACCAAGAAGGCAGTGACCAAGATGGTCTGGTACGCCATCAAGATCGCACCGCCGAGCCACAGGCCGGCGCGCAGCGAACGACGCGGACCGCCTTCCTCGAGCAAGTTCAGCAGCGCGTGACCGACGCAGACGCCGGCGGCGATGCCGGAGACCGGCGAGACGGCGAACTGCAGGAAGACCGGATTGAAGCCGATCAGACAACCGGCGAACAAGCCCGCCGTGCGCCCGGCCGAGCGCGTGCCGAGCGTGATGCAGACGCGCACGAGCTCGAGCGCGAGCAGGAGCTGCAGGATGCGCACGAGGCCGACGACGAGGCGGAAGTCCTCGACCCCGAACCAGTCGGCGACGAGGAAGATCGGCGCGAGCAGCGAGACGAAGCCGAAGGACCGGATCGACGTCGAGTCAATCACCTGTTCGCCGCGCACCATGGCCTGCGCGCGCTCCATGTACTCGACCGAGTCCGCGAGCTGATAGCCGTCGAGGCCGGACCACGAAACGATCAGCAGGAGCAGCGTCAGTCCGAGGACGATCAGCGTGCCGCGCGCAGGCGCGGCCTGTTCACTCGTTCGAAGCGTTGCGCCATTGGAGGTCGAAGTCATGCGGAAGCCCGCGCGAGTGCGACGACTGCGTGATCGACGCGGAGCGCTGCGAGCCTCTAGAAGGTACCGCCTCGCCCGTGCGCACGCCGATCACAATTCGTCGAAGGCCGCGCCGACGACCGTCACGAAGACGTCGGATCCCAGCCCGCGACTGCGATCCGCCCAAGCCGCGATGAATCCGTCGCCGAGCGGCACCGCGACCGGACCGGTGCGGCCCATGGTGAAGGTCTCTTCCATGCCGTTCAGCGTCACGGCGGGTCCCATCGCCTTGCCGTCCGCGAGCGCGCGCCGCGCGTGAATCTGGTCCCAGCCCGAGAGGTCGTCTTCCCAGACGACGACCCAGTCGCCGCCGGCGAGTCGCAGCGCGACGGCCGCGTCTTGCTCGCTGTAGGTCGGACTGATCGCGAGCGGGCGATCGACCGGCTTGCCCTTGCGGTCGTAGAGTCGCCCGGCGACGTCGCGCGCACGCGAGTCGAAGGCAGTCCATGCCATGAAGAAGCCGCCTTGCGGTCCGGGCGCGGCGGCGGGTTGCAGATCACCCGAGCGGCCGGAGCGGTCGAAGCTCAGCTGCGAACCGAGCGGCGCGAGTTCCGCCGTGAGCAGCCTTCCTACGAGCTTGCGGTTCTTCCCGTCCGCTTCGTCCCAAGTCGCGAGCCAGCGTCCGTCGTCGAGCCGCACCAAGCGGTAGTTCTCGATGTCGGTCGCGTTCTTCGCGCTGATCATGCTGCGCCCGCCGAGCGCCGTGCCGTCCGAGGCCAGCGCGAGCGCGAAGAGCGGTCCGCCCTTGGCGCGCGCCAACACCGCGAAGCTGTCGACGCCCGCCGCGAGGAACGCCTTGCGCTCGACCGGGCCGATCTCGGTCAAGCCCGCGCGCGCTGCGCCGCTCGCGTCGATGGCTCGTGCGAACAACCGGTCGTCGCCGATGCGCCGCCAAGTCGCCATGGCGTCTCCGTTCGCGAGCATCGCGACGGACGGTTCCTCTTCACCGAGCGACCACTCGGTCTCGACCGGTAGGGGCTGGTCATCCCCCTCGAAGGCCCACTCGGACCGCTTCGGTCCCGCCACGATGGCGCGCGACCAGATGCGTTCCGTTCCGCTGCGACCGTCGCGCCACAAGAGCAGCGCGCGTTCGACGTTCGAAGCGAGCGCCGGCTGACTCTGGCCCGAGCTGCCTTCGTCCGTGTTCCAGCGCAACGCCGGTTCCGGCTCCGGCACGCCGCCCTTCTCGCCCGGCTGCATCAGGCTGTAGTAGACGTCGCGGTTCCCGGCGCGTTCGTCGGTCCACGCGGCGATCAAGCGCTTGCCGCCGGGGCCCTCACTCGCGACCCGCGCGAGCATCGCGTTCTTCTCGGCGAGCGGGTGCCACTCGCGACCGGTGCCTTCACCGTTCGCGTCGAGCAGCAGCACGCGCAGCGGGTGCTTCCCGCGCACGCTGGTCGCAGCGATCGCGATGCCGTGTTCCCAAGTGCACAGGTCGAGCGCCGTCCAGTGCCCCTTCTGCGACGAGCGGTCGATCAAGCGACCGGGCAGCTTGCGGTCTTCGGGATCGCGCGCACCGCGCGTGCCGAGGTGACGCAACACCGCTTCGCCGGACTCGGGCTGCAACAACAGCCACCAACCGCCGCGCGGATCGTGAGCCACCTCGAGCAACTTCCCCGGACCGGCATCGGCGAGCACCGCGCGCCCCGCCGGCGTTCCGATCCAGACGCGCACGCCCTTGTTCGTCGGCCACGCGACGAGCGCGCGGCCGTCCCCGTCCGAAGCGATGCGCAGCGAGCCGGTCGTCGGTGCGCCTTGCGCGTCGAGTCGGATCACGTCGCCGAGCGTCTTGCCCTCGGCGTCGAAGTGCTGCGCGAGCGACTCGTCCGCTTGCGTCCACGCGACGAGGGACTCACCCCCGCCGAGGGCAGCGACGCGCGGCTCGGCACCACGCGCACCGCGACCGCCGCGGTCACCGCGCCCGACCGGCGCGCGCGGATCGATGTCTTTCGCGTCCGGAGCGGCACCGAAACCCAACGGGGCAGAGCGGAAACCCGGCGCACCGCCGAAGCGACGCACGTTGATCGGCAGCTTGGTCGCGACGCCGGTGCGCCAGCAGAGCATGCCGTTCAAGCCGTCGGTGAACGCGAGATCCGGCTGCAGCTGTCGCGCGGTGCCGGAGCTCGGATAGAGCGGGACTTCCGTTCCGCGCACCGCGCCCGTCTTGCCGACGAGACCGAGGTAGAGGCCGAGGTTGCCTTGCCGCGTGTCCATCCAGATCGCGCCGAAGCCGCCGTCCGGCGCGCCGTCCAGTGCGAGCAGGACCTGTTCGCACGAGCCGGTCGTGTCCTGGTGGACCGGAATCGGCCCGAGCCGTCGATCCTGGACTTCAGGAGCGCGACTCCTCGGGACTCCGGTTTCGACTCCGCGGCGTTCGGGAAGCGTGTCGGCCTGCATCAAGCCGAACACGCAGAGGATCATCGAGAGGGCTGTGGTCTGCATCGCGGAGCGTCCAACGGGGCGAGCGTGTCGAGATTCCGGTCGAAAGAGGATTCCTCGCGCAGCGCTCGTCCGTCGGTCCGGCGATCACCGCAGCTCGGACTCCCACAAGTGTCGCGGAGTCGAGTCCAGATCTTGCGACCCATCATTCACTCCGCGGGTCGCCATTCCCGCGAGAAAGTGGAATGCACTCGGAAAGCCGTTCAAGACGTCGTGCGTGAAGTTGCCGTACGCGGCGTAGGACCAGAACTGCTGGCGCTGAGTGTCTTCCGCCGAGTGGTGGCGATCGAAGACCGTGTCGCCCGGTTCGCCGCGACGCAGCTCGAAGTAAGCCGGCGGAGCTTGAGTCAGGAAGTCCGCCCCCTTCTCGCCCAGGTCGGTCAGGCCGCCGAAGCGCAGGAACTCGTAAGTCACGAGTTGCTGGTGGAACGTTTGCGAGAAGGGCGCCTCGAGCGGGTCGGTGAGCGGTCCACCTTTGAGTGCCACCCAGTCGGGATTCGACGGCGCGCTGGTGACGCCGTACTCGTCGGCGAGCTTGCGGGCCAGTCGACGCATCGCTTCTTCGTGCGGACGCAGTTCAGAGACCGGCAAGACTTCGCGGCACCAGCGCAAGAGGCGCAGCGAGTGCGCGAGTCCGCGGTCGCCTCCGCTCGAGGTCGGACCGTCGGTCACCTCGATCTTCTTCCACAGCGGGTAGAGCAGCGGATTGTCTTGCACGGCGCCGGGATGCGGTCGCGGGTCCCCGCCATCGTTGGCCACGATGACGCGCGTCAAGCTGTGTGCCATCTTGAAGTCCTGCAGCACGGCTCGCACGCAGTCGACGGCGAACGCATCCCACTTCGCGACGGCGGCCGCGCCGCTGGTTCCGCGGCTGAGGTGCGTCAGATCGTGGAACTCGTAGAGCTTCAGTTCCGCCGCGTAGCTGCACCAATCATCGAGCGTGTACTGGAACTCCGGGGGTTGGTGCAGCTCGGTGCGCCCCATCCAGTAAGGCACTTCGAGCACGAGCGGCTCGAAGTTCTCGTCGAGCATCCAGATCGGACGCTGGAACTCGAGCAGCATCTCGGCTTCGCGGTTGCGACGCCCCTCGGGACACGTCAGCCAATCTTCCGGTCCGCCGTGGAACGGCCCGATCCCCCAGCCGCCATGCGAATCCGAGAAGCCCTGGTTCTTCCAGAAGAAGTTGTACGGGCCGAGGTCGATCGGGTTGCCGCCCAGGTCGACGAACGGAAAAGCAGTGCGCCAGTTCGTGTCTTCGTCCGCGAAGTACGGCGCCCAGTCAGGCACCGGCAGTTCATTCTCGATGAAGGTCCAGTTGCGCAGCACGGCCTCATCGGGTCCTACCGACATGCGACGAATGATCGCGCCGCGCGGAAGGATCACGTGTTGACCTTCGACTTCCAGCAGCTCGCGCGTCCCGATGTTCGCGCGGTAGTAGCGGAAGTAACGCGGGCCGACGTCGACGAAGCCATTGATCGCACCGACCGTGACGCGCGTCGCATCGACGCCCTGCACTTGTTCGAACCAGACGATGAAGGCGACGTGATTGACGCTGCGCGCGACTTTGGCGTAGCGTCGATTGCCGTCGACGATCCACTCGTCTTCGACGATGAAGCGCGTGTGCAGCGGTTCGACCGCGGTGCGCGATTGCCAGTCGACGCTGACCGGAGGCGCTTCGGGCCACGTGCCGGTTCCGGCAGCTCTCGGACTCGCCACTGCCGTGCCCGCGAGCATGCCGATCATGCCGATCGAGCAGAGCGCGCTGCGGAGGACTCGCAACGCGCTCGCGCGGAATGCCGACAACCCGCCGAGGCGGGTGCCGTCTGAGACGCTGCGTACACCGCGAGCGGGCACGAAGTCTTGAGCGCCGGGGGGGGCGCTGGGGTGGTGCTCATCCATGGCCGCTAGCTTACGACGCGAAATTGCCCGTGGAATCAGGGATATCGCCTAGCTCTGTAAGAGTCGCCAGAGCTGCTTCCAGCTCGCCAGGGGGGCCCCGGCGGCGTGGTTGGCGGCGGCGATCTCGAAGGCTTCCGACCACAGCTCGCGGCAGCAACGGCGGGCCTCAGCCAGGCTGTAGCGCGGGTCGTAGACGTGCGCGGGCTCGCTGGTCAGGCCGTTGACCTCGAGCAGCCTGAAGCCCCGACCCTCGCGCAGGGCCGCTTCGGACTCGGCCCGCAGGTCATAGCGTCCGAAGTGGAAGCCCGCGTAGCCGCGCGAGATCCGGTCCATGCGATCCGCGAGCGCGGGGGTCGCGAGGTCGTTGCCGTCCAAGAAGATCGAACCGCGGCAATGCGTTCCAAGATCGACGAGCTGCACGCGTTCCCCGGCAGCCGGAACGTCGAGCCAGCGCTTCGCGTTCGACTCCATGTAGCTGTCGAACAGACAAACCGCGCGATCGTCGTCGAGCACCAAGCGCTCGAGAGTGTGCACGCCGTCGCCGACGACGAACGGCATCTGCTTGCGCGCGATCGAGACGATGCGGAAGTGGTCCTCGGCAGGACGGCGCAGCACGAAGATGCCGAACTCGGGGCCGCTGACGTACTCCTGCAAGATCTGGTCGCGGTCGCGCCCTCCGAGCTCGCGCACGAGGTCCGACTCGTTGCGCACGACGCCGACGTCCTTCCCGCGCTCGCCGACGTCCGGTTTGATCACGAAGGGATACTCGATGCCGTGTTCCGACATGAAGCTGCGAGCCGCAGCGAGTCGTGCGGATTCGTCGTCGCTGCTGCGCAACAGGATCGAGCGCGCGGTGAAGCCGTCTGCGTCGCCGAGGCCCGCGAGGATCTCGGACTTGTGTTCGCCGAGCACGCCGCCGCCGGGCATCGCAGGGTTCGCTGCGGAGATCAAGCGCACGCTCTTGTGTCGCCACATGAGTCGCGCGATGTGCCAGACGATCGGCGGGTAGAACGCCCAGCGCGGCCGGAACTCCCAGAGCTGCCAACGACGGATGCGCGCGCCGAACAAGCGACGACCGCGGTGACTGAAGAGCGGCAGCAGCAGTCGCTCGACCATGAAGAGCACCAGCAACAGGCCTACGAAGGCGTACGGCGCGGCGCTGCCGAGCGCATCGAGAGCACTCTGCAGGCTGCCCCCCATCCACGCCGCCAGCCCGACCAAGATCGGCGTCCAGAGCGCGCAAGCGACGGCGAAGGCGAGCAGGAAGCGCGGGAAGCTGGCCCGTACCACGCCGGCCGCGACGTAGGTCGGTAGGCGCAGGCCGGGCAAGAAGCGCGAGAGGAAGACGACGCGGATGCCGCGTTGTTCGAACCAGCGGGCGCCGCGCTCGACCGCCGCCTGACTGACCATCCAGCGCAACGGCACGCGCGCAAGTGCAGGGCGACCGAAGGCGCGGCCGGCAGCGTAGAGCATCACGTCGCCGATCAAGATGCCGAAGAAGCACGCCGCGACGGCCGGCACGAACTCGATGCGACCGCCGGCGACGAGCAGACCGGCGGCGATGCAAGTCAGGTCTTCGCTGATCAACGTCGCGAGCGCGAGCAGTCCGAGCAGCAAGACGAGACGCATGCCTTCGAAGGGCGGCGCGCTGTCCGGGTTCCACGGCTCGAGCGACGCAGCGAGTCGCGCGGAGTTCGCCGCACCGCGCGAGTTCGCGGTTCCAGCTTCGACCGCGTCGAGGAACGGCTCTAGCGCGAACGCGACCTCTTCGGGCTGCAGGAACGGCAAGAAGTGCGACGCGTCGATCCAGACGAGTTCTGCTTGAGGCAGCAGTCGCGCGTGTTCTTCCGCCGCTTCGGGCGGCACCAAGAAGTCGCGCGTGCCGTGGATGATCAGCGCAGGCCCGTTCCAGTCGGAGAGGACCGCGCGCAGCGGTCGCTGATCCGTCTCGTAGAACTGGCGCGCGTAGCTCTCGCCGAGCAACGCGTCGTCGAACGCTCCGAAGTGCGGGATGAGCCAACGCGCCCCGCGCAGCAACCAGAGCTGTGCTGCGTGAACGGCGTGATTCAGCTCGTACGAGCCGAATAGCTCCAGTTCCTGCACTCCGATCGAGGACAGCAAGGTCAGCGACGCGACGCGTTCGGGTCGCAAGTCGGCCAGCTCGAGCGCCACGCCGCCGCCCATCGAGAAGCCGACGACGTGCGCGCGTTCGATCCCTCTCGTCTCCATCCAAGCGGCGATGCTGCGCGCTTGCGCGTCGATCGAGAGGTCGGGCCAGTCGCCGCCCGAACCACCGAAACCCGGCAAGTCGAAGAGGAACATCGAGCGCTCGGTCACCAGCTCGCCCGCGACGAGCCGGAGGTCGGTCTCGTTGCCCGGACTGCCGTGCAGGAACAGGATCGGTAGCCCGTCGTCACCACGGAACTCTTGCCAGCTGAGCCGCTGCGTCGCGCCGGTCGATGAGCCCTGATCGAAGACCGCCACCGCGTCGTACTCGAGGCTCGCGTCGATCGTGCGCGGAACACGCACGAAGCGCACGACCGTGCTCGAGACGAGCAACAGCGCGTAACCGATCAGCAGTCGACGGCCGAGTTTGCGCATGCCTGCCGCCTCGGCGCGCCGATCAGGAACCGGCGGAGAGCGGAGACCGGCGCTGAATGCGCAGCGCCTCGCCGAGCGGCGTGCGGCACGGCGAACCGGCGCCGTGTCGCATCGACACATCGTTCGCGCGCACGACGGTGTGGGTCAAGCTGCGCGTCTCGGCGTCGGGGCGGTGCATGCAGACCGACAGCGGGCCGGGGCCGGCTGCGTGACTCGCGTGGTACGCGAGGTGCGTCGCGCGCGGGTCGGTGGCGACGTCGAGCTCGCGGTACAGGTCGATTCGCAAGCGCGCGGCGCCGGCGAGGTCGACACTGGACGAGACGAGCGGTGCGACGGGCGCTTCGAGCTCACGGCGCAGCGTGCCATCCCACTCGATCAAGCGCGGAGCAGCACCGGACTCGAGCGCGAGCAGGCGGAAGCCTTGGTAGCGAACGAGTTCCGCGGCCGGCGTGCGCGAAGAGAGTTCATCGAGGCTCTCGCAATCCGCGAGGTCCAGCACCATCAGTCCGCGGCTGCGCGATTCATCCGCGGCCACCGCGTTCACAGCTTGGTAGTTGTTCAGCAGGCAGAGCACGACGCCGTACTCGTTCCCCGTGATCCATGTACCGCCCGCTTCGCCGTCGCGCGGCGCGAGGAAGCGGGTTCCTCGTTGTTCGTACTCGCGCGGCGCGGCTTCACGCAGACGCGTGCGGCGTTCGTCGCGATTGCTGAAGAGCTCGAAGCCGTCCGAGCTCACGAACCAGGTCACCGTGCACACGCGCCCGATTCCTCCCAGTAGCGCAGCGTCGAAGGTGCCACGCCGAACTCGCGTCCCGGATCGTGTCCGGTCGAGCGCAGGATGACCGCGATCAACGCGTAGTGGTGCACCGTGTGGCTGGCGAGCACTTGCAGCTCGCGCTCGACACTGGAGAACGCCCAGTGCCCCGAGTCGCCCGTGCCGGCATCCGACTGCACCTCGATGCGCATGCCGTCCGGACCGTCTCCGAAGGCGGCGAGCGCTTTCTTGATGCGCTCGAGTTCCGACATCGCGTAGGAACGATCGGACTCGAGCCGCGGATCGCGTTCGCGCTGGTCGTAGTCGACCTTGCCGCTGTACACGCCGCCGAGGAAGCGGTGATAGAAGTCGATGCAGTGGCGCACGTGGCTTCCGACGCAGGAGTCGGAGATCCGCGAGTCCGTGCGCACGTAGCGCTCGCCGTCGATCGAGGCGAGGAGATCCACGCCCTGCTGCAGGAGTCGGACGTTGTCGAGGCTGAGCGTGTGTCTAGCAGTCATGATGCGTCGCATTCGACCAGCGGCTCGAAGGCTGCGGTCACGGCTCGGTGGGTTTCGACCGCGAGGGTCTTGCGGTCAGCGCCGTCGATGATGACGTCGCCGAAAGAGATCCGAGCTCGGATGCGAGGAAGGGTCAAGAGTCGCAGGAAGTGGTCGATGAAGGTCATATCACCCCACCAAGCCACGGAGAGCCAAGCGGGATCCGCCCCCCCAGGGACGTCGTAGTGGAGTCCGGCCGTGTGCACCGGCAATCCGGTGCGCAGGGCTACTTCGAACAGGGATGCCTTGAATGGTAAAACCGTTGCGCCGCGACTGCTCGTGCCTTCAGGGAAGAACACCACCCCACGGCCGTCGGCGAGCGCGCGGGACAAGGATTCGAGGACTTGGGGGATCTGAGACCTACGGCCGCGCTCGACGAAGATGGTCCCGGTCGTGCGCGCGAGCAGTCCGAGGAGGGGCCAGCCGGCGATCTCGGACTTCGCAACGAAGACGCAGTCCAACCGGGACATCAATGTGAGGACGTCGAGGTAAGAGAGGTGGTTCGAGACCAGCACGAACGGCGGGCGCGGCGCTGATCCGGTGGTCTCGACTTCGACGCAGAGCAAGCGCGCGACCGAACGCGCCCAAGCTCTGCGCAACCACGGACGACCCTTTCCGCCAACGAGCCCCGCGAGCAGGAACAGACCGTAGGCCGGAGCGGTCAGCAGACAGAGCCCGATCAGGCGCCAGAGGGCTCGGAAGGTCCGCATGCAGGACCGCGGTCAGCCGGCGAAGCTCTGGAAGACCTTGGGGTCCATCGCCCCCGCGTCGAGCAAGGTCAGGAAGTCGATCGTTCCGAACTCGCGGTCGATCGCGGGGCGACCGCAGATCTTCGCGCCGTGGCGCAGGTAGATACCGAAGAGCGGCGGAATCACGACGCGGACGCCTTCGTGCGGCACTTCCTCGAGGCGGTAGGCGTCGCGCGTGGCCAAATCGTAGGTCGGGTGCAGGTGATCATCCGCTTCGAGCTGCGCGTAGGCCGCGAGACCATCGGCGGGGTCTTGACTGGTCAGCGAGGAACAGCCGAAGAGGATCGTCTTGCGCGTGTGGACGACGTAGTTCGCGAGTCCGCGCCAGAGCAGGAAGAGCGCGATGCGGTTGCGGTGTTCTTTCGCGATGCAGGCGCGTCCGAGCTCGATCGAGTTCGCGAGCACATCGGGACCGAAGCCCGCGAGGTCGAACTCCGAGTCGGAGTAGAAACCCTGGCCGTCGCGCGCGCTCTGCGCGACTTGCATGCGGTAGGTGCCGACGACTTCTTCGGTGTCTTGATCGAGCACCATCAGGTGCTGGCACTGTTCGTCGAAGCGGTCTTCATCGCGCCCGGAGCGGTGAGAACCGGCGAGCCCTTCGCTGAGTTCGAGGTTGAAGATCCGGTAGCGCAGCGCTTGGACCGCTTCGAGATCCGACTCGTCCCGCGCGAAGCGCAAGCGCAGGTTCCCGAGGGTCGTATCGACGCCCGGGATGCGTTCTTGGTGCGGTAGCGGGCGTGAAGGTCGAAGCGTGCTGGTCAAGGTGGTGGACATGATACGGAGTTCTCCAGGCCGGCTGCCAAGATCCAATCGAGCGAGCGGCGCCCTACGAGCGCGGCAGCGGATCGGGGACGGACTCGTTCCGACAAGCGACGCTCAGCGGTCCGTGAAGCCCTCGTGCAGCGCCGAGCAGGGTCCGTCGGAGACGGGAAGCGACTCGCCGCCGCGCGACGCACAGCGGCCGTGGATCGCAAATCCAGGGGATCGCATCTAGGATCAGCGCTCGCTCCGCATCGCTGCGGGTACGCACAGATGACGGACTCCACCACCAACTCACACTGGGCAGCGCGCACGATCGCGCTCGCGTCGGGCCTAGCCCTCGCGAGCGGCGCGGCCCGGGCCGTGTCCGGTGCGGTGGACTACGGGTGGACCTTCGAACGCGCGAGCTGGTCCGGGGCCGACGCCGTCGCCGGATACCTTCCAGCCGCGCTGCTCCTCGCGCTCGTGATCGCCTGGCTGATGCGCAAGAGCGAAGGGCGCTCCGTGTTGTGGCCCGTGCTCACGGCGGCGGGTGCCGGAATCGGACTGGTCTTCTCGCCGCTCGCAGGCCTCACGCCGGCGGCGGGACCGACCGCCGCGCTTCCCGCCGGCTTGATCGCCGCGCTCAGCGGTTGGCTCGTGTGCGGGGCTCGAGCTCGCGTGACGGCGCCGCTGCTGCTCGTGCTCGCGCTGCTCTCGTGGCCGCTCGCGCTACAGCTCGCGCCGCGCTTCACCGCGCGCACGATCGAGTACGACTTGATCGCGGAGGAAGACTCGTGGACGGTCATCTCCGAGCGCTCGGATGCGCCGATCAAGGTCGCGACCATCACGCCGTCGATCGCGATCGCGAGAGCGCGCGACGGCGTCCCGTCGATCGTGTTGCCACCGCCCGCCGAGGTCGAGTTCGTCGTCCCACCGTCGGATGGACCGCTGCGACTCGCGACGCGCGCCGGCATCTCGCGCTGGTTGAGCTCGCGCGACGCTGAAGAACGAGGACGCGAACTCGCCGGCGAACTTGCGGAAGACGAATCGGTTCGCGTGCGCTTCCAGCTCGAACTCGACGGCGAGATGGTCTTCGACGAGACGGTCGAGTGGCGCGACGACAACTCGGCGCGCTGGCACGATGCGACCGGCGCCGCGGGGATCGAGCTGCGACCCGGCCAAGTCGTCAAGCTGCGCACGCTGCCGATCGAAGGCTCCGATCGACTCGCGCCGGAGCTGCAGGCGGGCTTCTCGCGCCTCGCGCTCGAGCGCGTCATCGAGACTCGTTCGGAACCCGCATCACCAGCTGCGCCGAACATCATCTTCGTCGTGATGGACACCTTGCGCGCCGATCGCACCTCGCTCGGCGGGTACGCCGGCTACACGCCGCAGCTCGGGAAGTTCGCGGAGTCGGGCGTCACCTACCTCAACGCCTACGCGACCAGTCCGTGGACGTGGCCTTCGACCGCTTCCTTGCTGTCGGGCATGCAACCGAACACGCACGGCGTGCTGACCAGCGTGCAGAGCTTCTTCGACTCGCGCATCGACACGCTCGCCGAGCTGCTGCAAGCCCGCGGCTACTCCACGGCCGCGATCATCGGCAACCCGTTGATCGTCGAGGCGCAGAACTTCGACCAGGGCTTCCAACACTTCCGGTCCACCGACTCGGGAGTCTTCGTCGACTCCGACGTGCTGGTTCCGGAAGCGATCGAGTGGCTGCGCGCGACGGCACCGGCGCGTTGCTTCCTCTACCTGCACCTCGTCGATCCGCACGAACCTCACGATCCGACTCCCGCGGCCTACGCCGCTGTCGGCGCAGCAAACGGCGAAGCACCCGACGGCTATCCGAAGCAGGGCCTGACCGGCTTCAAGTTCCAGATCAACCGGCGGCGACGCAACGCCGCAGCGGGAAGCGAGACCGATCTGTCGTGGATCGGCCCCGCGCACCAGAGCTGGATGCAGACGAGCTACAACGCGGCCGTCTGGACTGGCGACGCTGAGTTCGGACGCTTGCTGCAAGCCGTCGAAGACCTCGGCATGGCGGACAACACGATCATCGTGTTCACGTCGGACCACGGCGAAGAGCTGCTCGATCACGGTCACGTCGAACACATCCACTCGCTGTGGGGGGAACTCACGCGCGTGCCGATGGTCATCGTCGGTCCGGGCATCCCGCGCGGCATACAGGTCGATGCTCCGGTCTCGAACCGGCACCTGATGCCGACGCTCGCCAAGCTCGGCGACGCTCGCGTGCGCACGATCGACGACTTCTTCGACCTCGCAGACCCTGAGGCCGTCGAGTCGGCGCCGCTCTACTTCTCGACCGAGAACGGCATCTGGGGTCCGCAGAACGCGCAGCGCGTGTACGGCGTGCGCCGGGAAAACTGGGTGCTGCACTACGCGCCGTCGGCGACGCGCGTCGGCGGTCCCGAGCACTTCGAAGGCGAACCGATCGCCGGGGACTGGCGGCTCTTCGATCTAAATATCGACCCGACGGAACAGGACGACCTGAGTCGCGCCGAGCCGGAACGCGCCGCGGCGCTGCGCAAGCTGTTGCTCGACAACCTCGCCGAACAGGTCGAGAACCGACACGGCGGCCGGATCACCTCCGGCGACGCGATGCTCGAGATGCTGCGCAACATCGGCTACACGGGCAACGAGTAAGTCCGCACGGAGACCTCCCGACGCCGCGCGACCACGGGCTACACTGTGGGTGCCATGAGCGCCAACTCCCCCGATCTCTCGCGCCGTTCCTTCCTGCACGCCACCGCCACCGGTCTCGCCGCCGCCGGCCTTCCGAACCGCGCGCCGGCCTTCTTGCAGCAATCGAGCGGCAAAGAGGGCGTAATCCGCGTCGGCATCGTCGGCACGGGCCGTCGCGGTCAAGACCACATGTGGGCGATGGGCTACTGGGACCCGAACGGTCCGGTGCGCGCGCGCAAGGCTCGCCAGACTCCGCACAAGCGCTTCGACGAAGTCGAGATCGTCGCGGTCTGCGACACCTGGGACGAGAACCGACGCATCGGACTCGAGTCGGTCACCAAGCAAGGCGCGAAGTGCACCGAGTACATCGACTACCGGCAGATGCTCGAGAACGAGAACCTCGACGCGGTGCTGATCGCGACGCCGGATCACATGCACCAACCGATCGCGATGGCGGCGATCGACGCGGGCTGCGACGTGTACGTCGAGAAGTGCATGACGAACTCGATCCCCGAGGCGCTCGCGCTCGCCGCCAAGCTCGAGAAGTCGGACCGCATCCTGCAAGCCGGCTTCCAGCACCACCAAGACCACATCTTCGGTCTCGCGCGCAAGGCGATCCAGAACGGTGAGATCGGCAAGGTGCACATGGTGCAGACCTTCATGAACCGCGGCGGCGAAGCCGGTGCATGGATCTTCCCGCAAGAGAAGAACGGCGGCCCGCCGCGCGAGTCGGTGCACTGGGAAGCCTTCCTCGGCGGTGTCGCCCCGGACACCGAGTACGACCCGCGGCGCTACTTCGGTTGGCGCAAGTACTGGGACTACTCGACCGGCATCTCGGGCGACTTGTTCAGTCACAACCTGAACGCGGTGAACCACCTGACCGGACTCGGCATTCCCAAGTCCGTCAGTGCGTCGGGCGGCGTCTACTACTGGAAAGACGGTCGCGAGACGCCCGACACTTACTCCTGCTTGATGGAGTTCCCCGACGACGACGTCTCGCTGACGTACCAATGCGTGCTGTCGAACTCGTACAACGGCCACATGACGCGGATCATGGGCGAAGAAGGCACGATCGAAGTCGACTGGCGCCTGCGCATCTACGCCGACCGCTTCAGCAAGAAGTACGCGGAAGCGCTGCAGAAGGGCACGATACAGCCCGATGTGCCGTTCGTCGATGTGACCGATGCGGCGGGCGGCTTGGTCGTCGGCGCGGCGCCGTCGCAGCTCTGGCTCGGCGGCATGGGCGCGACGCTCACGACGCGACCGAACGGCGAAGTGCGCGACACGACGCGCCTGCACCACGAGAACTTCTGGAGCTGCGTGCGCTCGCGCCAGCAGCCGGATGCGAACGTCGAGAAGGCGCTGCCCGCGACGATCGGCGCGCATCTCGGCACGATCAGCTATCGCGAAGGTCGCCGCGTCGGTTGGGACGCGGAGAATCAGCGCGTGGTCTGAGGCGCGCCAGGCTTCAACGGTAGCTCGCGCACCAGCTCAGTCACTTCGGTGACAACACCGCTGTCCGGCGCGGGCCGGACGTCGGACACCAGCGCCGCCGTCGCCCACGCGTCGCAAGCCGCCGCAGCGGGTCCCCGCGCCACGGCGACTCTCGACTCCGATTCGATGAAGCGCGCCTCGCTCGGTTCGACGAGGTGCACGCCGGTCAGCCGCGCGGGATCGACGGCGCGCGGCGTGCTCCCCGAAGTCGCGACGGCTTCATCGACGAGCCACACCTCGCCATCCGGTGTAGAGCTGAACGGCTTGCGGAATGCCCAGCCACGACCATCCGGCCCCGGACCCCACGCGACAATCGTCGACGAGCCGAGATTGAGGCACGCGTTCGTCACGCCGGCCGCCACGAGCTGCGCCTTCACGCGATCCGCCGCCCAGCCTTTCGCGAGGCCGGAGAGGTCGAGCCGCACGCCGGGGTGCAGTCGTTCGAGCACCATCCCGTCCGCGCCGGCGACGAGGCGCACGCGATCGCAACCGATCAGCTCCGCCGGTGCGCCGCCCAGCGGAAGCGAATCCCCGTAGTGCCCGCGCGCAGCGAGCAGCGCCCCCACCGTCGGATCGAAGGCCCCGCCGGTCTCGGCGCAGAGCTCGAGCGCCATCCCGACCAGCTCCGCCAGCTCGGGCGACACCCGCCCACCCGCGGGGAGACCGTCGTTCCAGCGCGAGAGTTCGCTCCCGTTGTCCCACGAGTTCACGATGTCCTCCAAGCTGGAAAGCTCGACCATCGCTGCATGCTGAGCGGGACTGAGCCGCTCCCAGGCTCCCCCCATGACCAGCAACTGCACCCGCACCCCCATCGCGCGGCCGGAGAAGACCAGCGGCGGCCCGACTTCCCCCGCAGCCGCAACCCCTTGCAGAACGGTCGTTTGCGGCAATGTCCCGGCTCCCTCGTGGGCCGTCTCGGGGCGCCGGCAGCCGGAGCAGCCCGCGAGGGCGGCACAGAAGGCCAAGGAGTGGACGAATCGGAGGCGCATGGGCGGGATCCTAGTCGATTCACCGCTGAGTCGGCGGCTGCGGCTCCCCTGCTGTCCCGCCGGCCCCCGCCTCATTGTTAATAGAGTGGTAGGATTGCGTGGGTCGGTGCCTCACCACAGTTCCTTCCCTCGAAGATCATGATCCGCACCCTGCGCTCCCTCAGCGCGCTCACGGCCCTCGCCGTCTGCGCGTCCACCAGCCTGGCCGCTGGTTCGCAGAACGACTGGCTGAACCGGGACTTCGATCCGGCGAGAGTCGCCGTGCGCTCGACGCATGCGCCCTCGACGGACGCGGAAGCCCTGCCGATCGCCGGCTGGTGGTTCGTCCGCAACGACGGACCGCAGACGCAAGCCGGCGCCGTCGAAGCGGTCTTTGCCGAACTCGAACGTGGCGCGAGCTACGCGACACCCGTCTTGCTCGGCGAGAACGGCGGCCCGGTGCTGCCGACACCCGAGTTGCTCGTCGGCCTCGCCCCGCGCTTCCGCGGTCCCCTCGCGCTCGAGTGGTTGACCGAACGCACCAGCGGCCGCGTCGAAGCCCGCTACCCCGAGGCGAACGTCTACCGCATCGAGCTCGAGCTGCGCTCCGGCACCGAAGTGCTCGCGCTCTGCAACGAGCTGGCGCAGCTCCCCGCCGTGCGCTTCGCCGAACCCGACGCGATCATCAGCGGCCGCGGCAGCCAGCTGCCCGACGATCCCGAGTTTGCCAACCTCTGGGGCCTCGAGAACACCGGACAGTTCGGAGGTGTGCCCGGAACGGATCTCGGCGCGCTGGACGCGTGGACGCTCTCGACCGGATCGCCGGAAGTGCCCGTGGTCGTGATCGACGTCGGCGTCGACCCGAGCCACCCCGACCTGAACGTGCTGCCCGGCAAGGACTTCACCAACGCGGCACCCGCGACAGGCGAACCGCTCAGCGATTGCGACCTACACGGCACGCTCGTCGCCGGAACGATCTGTGCGCGCAAGGACAACGCGCTCGGCGTCGTCGGCATCTCGCCCGACAGCCCGGTGATCTCCGCGCGCTGCTTCGTCGCCTCGACGCCCTTCTGCACCGGAGCGTGGTTCGCGCGCGTCAGCTGGACTGCCGATGCGCTGCAGTGGGCTCGCAACCGCGGCTATCGCCTGACGAACAACTCGAACTTCTACAACAACCCCTCGCAGGCCGTCGAAGCGCAATACGCCTCGACGCGCGCGAGCGGGATGATCCACTTCGCGGCCGCGGGCAACTCCGGCGTCCTCGGCTTGACCTGGCCCGCCCGCGTCGACGGCGTGGTCAGCGTCGGCGCCTACAACTCCGCCGGAGAGCGCGGAAGCTTCTCCAACTTCGGGCCCCTGCTCGACCTGATGGCCCCCGGCGAACTGATCCGCACCACAGACTTGCCCGGCGCCCCCGGGCTCGACCCGGGCGACTACAAGTACACCGTCGGCACCTCCGTCGCCGCGCCTTACGTGGCCGGCGTCGCGGCGCTCTTGCTGACGCTCGAACCCAACCTGACGCCCGGCGAAGTCGAAGCGCGCCTGATCGCCAGTGCGATCGACATGGACGCCCCGGGCCGCGACGACCTGACCGGCTGGGGTCGCGTCTACGCGCCGGCCGTGCTGATCCCGTGCGCGACTCCGACGAGCTTCTGCAGCGCCGCGCTGAACTCCGCGGGGACGGCGGCCAAGCTCAGCGCCGACGGACCGGCCAGCCTCTCGAACGACGGGTTCAGCTTGTCCGTCGCCGACGCCGTCCCGGGCGAGGTCGGCATCTTCTTCTACGGCTCCGAAGTCGTCAGCCAGCCCTTCGGCAACGGCCTGCTGTGCGCCGGCGGCGGCGCTCAAGGCCTGTACCGCGTCGGCCCGCGACAGACGCTCGACGCTCTCGGCGGCGCGCAGCGTGACTTCGACTTGGCGCGCGGGCCCCTGACCTCCGGTCCCGGCGCCTGGACGCTCGGTTCGAGCTGGACCGTGCAGTTCTACTACCGCGACCTCGCGGCCGGTGGATCGAGCTCGAACCTCTCCGACGCGCTGCGCTTCACGGTCTGTCCGTGAACCGGCGGCCCGAGCGCTGATTCGCGCTTCGGGCTTCCGCTCGGGAGCACGCCGTTCGTATCGAGGGATCACGGGGCCTCGGTCCCGTCGCCCTCCGAGCCTGCGCGCCACCCGTCAGATGGGGAGAATCCCCGGTCGGCGGGAACGCGGCAGGAGGGCTATACTGTTCGCCCTTCCAACTCCCCGGACACGTCCCGAGCAGGCCCCCAGCGATGCAAACCTTGACCAAAGCCACCCAAGCTGAGCTTTCGAAGAGCTTCCACCACTGGAAGAAGACCGGCGATCTGATCGACCAATGCATCGACTTGATGCTGAACCTGCGACAGTCCGGACACCCGGGCGGTTCGCGGTCCAAGGTCCCGATGCTGGTCTCTTTGACCCTCGGTGCGATGCGCTGGGATCTCCGCCACCCCGAAGCGCCCTTCGGTGACCGCTTCGTGCTGGTCGCAGGTCACTGCAACCCGGCCATCTACGCGCTGCTCGCGGTCTACAACGAAGCGCTGCGCATTCGTTACGAGCAGACCGGTGACGAGCGCTTCCTCGTGCCCAAGTTCGAAGAGCGCGCGCTCGTCTGGGAAGACCTGCTGACGCTGCGCCACAACGGCGGCCTCCCCGGCCACGCCGAGATGGAAGGCAAGACGCTCTTCTTCAAGTTCAACACCGGTCCGTCCGGTCACGGCGCGCCCGCCGCGCTTGGCGAAGCGATGGCGCTCAAGCACGCTGGTGCGGGCGAGGTGAAGGTCTTCGCGATGGAAGGTGAAGGCGGCCACTCGGCCGGCGTGCACCACGAGGTCAAGAACTCGGCCTTCGGCCTGGGTCTCGACAACCTCATCTATCTGATGGACTGGAACGACCACGGCATCGACACCTTCGCGAACAGCGAAGTCGCGCACGGTGAACCGCAGGACTGGTTCGACTCCTACGGCTGGCGCACGGCCGGCACGGAAGACGGCGAAGACTACGGCCAGCTCAGCGCAGTGATGACGACTATCATCGGCGCCGATGACACCGAAGGTCGCCCCGGCATGGTCTGGGCGAAGACGCGCAAGGGTCGCGGTTACTACATGTACGACGCGCCGAGCCACGGCAAGTCGCACGGCCGCAACTCGGACCTCTTCTGGAAGTGCCGGAACGACTTCTCCGAGCTGTACGGCGCCACCTTCGAAGGCGCCGGCGACACGACCGACCCGGGCGAAGACAGCTGCCGCGTTCAGACGGAAGGCTGGCTGAAGGCCGTCATGCAGGTGCTGCGCGACGACCAAGCGCTCGTCGAATACCTCTCCGATCGCCTGGTCGAGCTCGGCGAATCGGTTCCGAAGGTCGCCCCGGGCTACCACAAGGTCCAGGGCAAGAACCTGTCGAACGACCTCGACTGGCTGTCCGTCGACAAGCTGCCCGACTCACTGTTCCTGCAGCCCGGCCAGAAGGCCGCCAACAAGGACGGCTTCTCGAAGTTCGGTGCGTGGATGAACGCCCGCGCGAAGGAAGAGATGGGTCGCCCGCTGGTTCTCGCGTGCTCCGCCGACCTCGCCGACTCGACGGCGATCTCCGGCTTCGCGAAGGACTTCGACGGCTCCGCCGGCTTCGGCTGGTACGAGCGCAACAAGAACCAGAACGGCGCGCTGCTGCCGCAACAGATCACCGAGTTCGCGAACGCGGGCCTGGTGGTCGGTGCCGCGACGGTGAACATGTCGCAGACGCCGGAAGACAGCTTCGAAGGCTACTGGGCCTCGTGCTCGACCTACGGTTCGTTCAGCTACTTGAAGTACGGCGCGATGCGCCTGTTCAGCCAGCTCGCGCAAGACTGCGAGTTGAAGGTCGGCAAGGTCATCTGGGTCGCCGGACACTCCGGTCCCGAGACCGCTGAAGACAGCCGCACGCACTTCGGCATCTTCGCGCCGGCCGTCACGCAGCTGTTCCCCGAGGGCCAGGTGATCAACATCTTCCCGTGGGAACACAACGAGGTTGCACCGGCGCTCGCCGCTGCGCTCGCCTCCGGCGTCCCGATCGTCGCGCTGCACTTGACGCGCCCCGGCATCGCGTCGCCCGATCGCACGAAGCTCGGCATCCCGTCGCATCTCGAGGCCGCGAAGGGCGCGTACATCCTGCGCGACTTCGATCCCTCGCGTCCGAAGGAAGGCACGATCATCGTGCAAGGCACCAGCACGACGGACTCGATCTACGAGCTGCTGCCGAAGTTCGAGAACGGCGAAGCTCCCAACGTGAAGCTGGTCCAAGCCGTCTCGTGGGAACTCTTCCAGCTGCAGGGCCGCGAGTACCAGGACAAGATCCTGCCGCGCGCCGACTGGCTCGACTCGACGGTGATCACCAACGCCGCGCGTCGCACGATGCACGACTGGTTGCCGCACAAGATCGCCGAGCACTACGCGATGAGTTCCGACTGGGACAACCGCTGGCGCACCGGCGGCAGCGTCGACGAAGTGAAACGCGAAGCGCACATCGATCCGGACAGCTTGCTGGCCGGCATCAAGAAGTTCGCGGCCGACCGCGAAGAACGACTGCGACTGCTCGGGCATCCGGGCTGATCACGCGCTCGATTCAAGTCGGCAGGGGGCATTGCAGAAACGCTTTGCCCCTTGCCGCTTGCTCCATTCCGTCTTGCGATCACTCGAGGAACTCACGCTGTTGAGTGCCAGCAGCTGAGCAGCGTCGCTCACGCGAAGACCAAGACGTTCCCAATCCCGAGCCCCTTCGGGCTGGCGCTACTCGATGAACACATCAAGCCAAGTCGAAGCGCCCGGCACGCGGGGCCCAGGGACAACGAATCCGCCGGGGTTCGATTCTTGGCTCGCAGCGGTGAAAACGTTCACGCCAACGAGACCCGGAGCCAGATTGCCGATCGAGTAGTTTCCAGCATCGTCCGAGGTCGCCTCGAGTACCCAGTCACCCGGATCCCACTCAAGGTAGGCGGGCCACGCAGGTACTAACTGCTTGTTCGGGAAGTCCGGATTCCTTTGCAGCCGAACCCCCTCTCCGAGATCAAAGGTGGACCGAAGCCGCACTCCACCTACGGCTGTCCCCGCGCTGTTGAGCGTCCGCCCACTAACGAAGCACTCTGCGAAGAGGGGAACTTGGATCTCTGCGCCTTCTGCCACCAGCTCTTGAGTGAGTCTTGCGACGACATTGCAACGGCCATCAGCACTGATCCTCACTCCGCGTTCGACGTCGCTATCGGCGATGAGGCGCTCGAACAGTCCGATGCCTCGCGCGTCAGTGTGAGCGGACTCACTCATTCCTCCCATCGCTACAAGCTCCGCCCCCTCGATCGCTCGTCCGCTCTCGGCTTCGAAGACGCGAAAGCTGATCTGCCGTGAGAGTTCCAGCTCGATGGGAGGCAAGTTTCCAGAGTCAGGGTCTTTGACCGTTACGCGCTTGCCGACAGACCGAAATCCCACCCTCTCGACACGCAGTATGAACATCCGCTCGGTAGGCACGCTGAGCGGGCCGAAGCGGCCGGACGCATCTGTACTGATGGAAGCGAGTGCAGAGTCGTCGGGCGACCCCCCATAGAACACCGGAAGGACGGAGGCGTCGGCAACCGGCAACCCGTCCTGCGAGCGCACTACGTAGCCAAACACCTCGCGCATCCTGGGCAGACGCAGTCGAGCTTCGCCCTGTCCGGCTCGAATCGACTGCCACTCTGTAAGATGTCCTTCTGACTCTGCTCGCAGGACGGGGTTCGCTGAGTCCGCGGGGAAGAAGACTGTGCACTCCCCCATCTGGTCCGAGGTTTCCTGCGACTCGAAGCCCCTCTCTTCGATCCAGACTTGAGCGCCTGGAATCGGGGCGTTCAGGTCATCCACAACCTGCACGAGGATAGAGCGTAGCTCTGTGGACGCGATACCGGGAGTGGTGTTAGGCTCACGAAGCTCTGTCGCTTCGGTTGCAAGAACTGGTGTGCGCTGCCCGACCCTCTCGGACGCCCGCGAGTCTATCCAGAGGGGTTTCGTTTTCTCGCGAAGGTCGTCTGCGCTCGACTTCGGCAAGATCTGCTGGCTCGAACTCTCGCTTTCGCGCGAGTTCGCCCAAGTAATGAGGCCAGCCAGTAGAAGAATCGCAATGAGCGCTTTGATCGTTCTCATTGATCGTCCGGTGATTATGTGCGGCGGAACGGGATCATTGAACATAAGGGGCCGAGCCTCGCCTTAGAAAGCGCGCAGCTCAGCCCTTGCCGGTCCAGGCCGGTCCATAGGTCGAGTCAGGAACCATGCCACTTCGAGCGCGCTGACTCGGCGACCAGGGATCTCCGACCCAAGAAGCAAGCTAGCCTTGTCGGCCATGCCCCGGGCACCTACCTGACGCTCTTACTCGAACGCGCCGCCGGGCCCTCCGGACGTCCACGTTCCGTGGGTACCACTACCATCAGCGTAGACGAAGCTGTACCACGTTCCTTCTTCGTCCTCGTATCGCTGGGTACCGTAGTCCCACGCACCAGAGAAGTTGGGGGCGGACGGATTCACCGGGTCGATGTCTACGAAGAAGCCGTTCCCCTGAACGGTTGCCGATGCCACTTTGACCCCGTTCCGACTCATCGTCACGTCGGAATTCAACTGGTCTCCGGCGAACGCGACGACGACCATGATCGCCATCGCACAACATGCCTGCATCAATCGTCTCATGCAGCTGGGGCTTCCGGGTTTCGTGTGGTGAACGGCCCTGACGGACCCGGGAAACGGGGGTAGCCCTGGTCAGAGCAACTGGCCCGGAAAGCCCATTCCGGGGTCCCTCCTCGCCCCCGTAGCCCCGTCGCCGTCAGCATCGGCCTGTACCCAAGGTGCTGCAAGGTCGATGCTTACGGTGATGGGGTGCAGGGGGCGCCCCCGCAGCGCCAGAGCCAGATGCGGAGCGCCTTGCTTCCACACGAAACCCTGAAGCCCCTTTTTGAGTTTCCCGCAAACGTCGATAATGACAGCGGGCGCGAGACAGCGGGCGCGATTATGCCACCCGCTCGCGTGTATCATATCGAAGCACAGGGGAAGGGCCAAGCGCTGACCCAGACGTTCTTGACGTCGATTCAATTCTGGGAATCCCCGTTATGAGAGACGGCCACCCTCAACTCGGCAAGTTTCGATTCGTTCGGCATCTCGGTACCGGCCAATCGACTCTGCAACTTGACGCAAGCCGTCTCGTGAGAACTCTTCCAAAGGCTCGACTCGACGGTCGTCACCAACGCCGCGCGTCGCACGATGCACGACTGGTTGCCGCACAAGATCGCGGGACACTACGCGATGAGTTCCGACTGGGACAACCGCTGGCGCACCGGCGGCAGCGTCGACGAGGTGAAGCGCGAGGCGCACATCGATCCCGACAGCTTGCTGGCCGGCATCAAGAAGTTCGCCGCGGACCGCGAAGAACGACTGCGCCTGCTCGGGCATCCGGGCTGATCGTCGACCGCGATCCAACCACAGCGAGGGGCGCTGCCACGAGGCAGCGCCCCTCGCTGTGTGTCATGGACCGCGTGTGCTGACGTGACCTTCGATCGATTGCGCGGAGCCGGCAGCGACCGAAGTCTCCGCCTCAGTCAGACTCGTTCCACGCCTTCCAGGCCTGCTGGGAACGCGCGACGGACTCCCGCATGTGCCGCGCGGTTTGGTCCGTCAGCTTGTAGGGCTTGATCAACACGGGCGGGTGTTCGCGCAGCTCGGCGACGAGGCGCAGCGAGGCGTCCGCACCGAGCGCGTTGTCGCAGATCTCGTACAGGCCGCCGGTCTCTTCTTCGAGGCGGTCGTGACGCGCCAGGATCGAGCGCAGTTCCGCGATGATCTCGGGCGTCGGCGGCGGCACGAGCAGCGCGGCGATCGCGCCGTGGTCGATGCGCAGGAGATCCGCGAGTGCGGGGCGGCCTCCTTCGAGCTGAGCGCTCGCGCGGGGGATCATCAGCTTCTCCTCCATCGCGATGTGCCGCAGAATCCCGGCACGAAAGCCGTCGAAGGCTTCGATGCGCACTTCGTCCGTCCCGACGAGCGCGGCCGCGAGCCGCTCGTGCAGACGCTCGTGATCGGAACCCAAGAAGCGAGCGAGCGGGCCGCGATAGGGCAGTCCGCGCCGCTGCGCCATCTCGCGGCCGAGTTCTTCCAGTTGATCCGCAGGGAGCGCGCGTCCGGCCGCCGGAAAGACCTGCTGATCCTCGAAGGCGATGTGTTCGGTGTAGATCGCTTCGAGCGACTCGAGCAGCGCGATCAGCTCGCGCGCGTCGGCGGGCGGCAAGCCGTCCGCGTCGAGCTCGAGCCAACGGTTGACGAGCACTTCGACCTTGGCGTGCGCGGACTCTGCGCTGCGGTGATCGGACTCGAGTGCGTCGAGCTTGGCGACCACCTCAGCTGAGTCGACGTGCGAGGACGCGCGCATCCGCGGGAACAAACCCCGTTCTTCGTCCGCGGTGTGCAGCGGAGCCGCCACGCGGAAGTACGTCGAAGCCTGCTCGAGCGCGCGCCGGCCCGTCGCACTCAACGGACGCTCACGTTCATCGCGGCTGACTGTCAGCAACGCCCGCAAGAAACGCTCGATGCGTCGGTGGCAGTCGCTCAACAATCCGAGTGGTTCATCGAACCCGTGGTCGCCTGTGTGCCCGATCTGAATCGGCATCGCTGGTCACTCCGCGCTCAGTGTGGAAGTGGTCGTGTGAAGTCTTGAGGGAACGCGCCCGGACCGGTGCTGGCTCCGCGCGGGATCACGGCGCGACGGTCGAACGTCGGTCTGCTGAGGTTCGCAGGTGCAGCTTAACGAGTGGGCCCGGCCGCACGCACGAGTGCGCCGAAGCGAGCCACTCGATCGCATCCGCCATGCGCGTGGAATCAGGAGCGAGCCGCGCTTCGATCCGGCGAGAGCATGAGCCGGCGCGAGTGAAGCGAACGCGAGCCCGGATCTGTGCGACGAGCGCACCCAGCGAACGGTTCTCGCGCATGAACTCTCGAAGTCATGTGCGGTGCGCGCGCATCTCGCGGATAGAAGTCCTGCCGTCGCGACTCTGCAGGCCCTTTCGACAACAGAGCAGACGCTGCAACGCCGCGCGCATTGCTCACCGCCGACCTTTCATCGATTTTTTGTACCGCTGACTTTTCCGCAAAAACAGTGCTTTCAGCGGCGCGCTGCAATCACTTGGCGGCGCTTGTTGGAATTCTCGGTCGTGCTTAGGCTGCTTCGTGAAGCTTCCCAGCCGCCCGCCTGTCGACACCTAGCGACAGTGCGGTCCGCAGTTGGTCACGATCTGACAACCGGATTCCACCGCACCCTTCTTCCCTACATCATGATTCGAAAACAACTACTGCAGGTGCTGCTGCCTCTCGTGCCGTTCGTCGGCATCCAAGCGAGCACAGCTTTCGCACAGAACACCAGTCAGCTCGCGCAGAACGGCTGGTACTCGGATGACACCCGCGCCGATGGCTTCGGCACTGAGAGCGCCGGAACCAACTTGGTCTCCGACACGCTGACAGATGATCCCGAAGCCACCGCATCGGGCACCTCCGCGCACAACACGGACATCAACAGCTTGATCCAGTTCGGCCCCGCGCCGGGCACCGTGCCCGCCGGTACGCACCGCGGCGCCGTCAACTTGAACATCGGCGCGAACGGTTCGGGCAAGGCCCAGATCAGCGACCGCAAGGACGACGGAACCGGTCACGCGGCCGGCAGCGTCGCCTTCGGCGCGGCGACGGCGATGGAGTACTCGTGGATGGGCGACGGAACTCCCACCGTCACCGCTTCCTTGAAGTTCGGCGTCAAGACCGCCGACTTCGCGTCCACGGGCGTCTCTCCGCGCACCGGTGAGAACGTCTGGGACAAGATCATGATCTTCGAGCCCGGCCAGGGAAACAGCGTCAACTCCGACGGCACCTGGAAGACTCACACGATCGACTACACGAACGGCAAGTGGTGGTTCTTCGACCGCACCGCCGTCGCAGCGACCATCGGCACGCCGATGACGCTCTCGGACATGTCGACTTCCGCCACGCTCGTCGGCGCCGGTCCCAAGACCATCGCTGACGTCTACGCGCTAATCACCGCGCCGGGCGCGCACGTGACTTGCGTGCAGTTCGGCATCGGCTCGGGCAACGCGGGCGGCAACGTCTACGTGAACCAGCTCGCGACCAACTTCTACCGCGCCGGCAGCACGACCACCTTCGGTGCGTCCGCGCTGATCTGCGACCAGAACGTCACGAACAACGCAATCTTCGGCAGCGGCAACCTCAACGGTTCCTACACCGTCGACCGCAACGCGGGTGTCGAGCTCGGCCTGCGCGGCAAGCTGCGGTTCAACGCGAGCAACGTCGCTGAGAACACCTTCAACAGCAACGGTGACGGCACCTACAGCTTCAACGCCGGCTTCCCCACCGGCGGCGGCCTTCCCGGCTGGGCCGGACCGACGACGCCCTTCTGGAGCATCGAGTGGTCGGCGAACACCGACTACGACGGCACCTCGGGCCTGTTGCTCGACGACCTGACCTACGAGATCGGCATGGACTTCGATCCGGGCCCGGGTACCAACTTCTTGGTCTTCGATCCGATGACCGCCGGCTCGATCCTGCCGTTCGACCCGCCCGTGGCTCAGGTCTACTGGGATCACTCGATCGGTACCAACGCGACGGCGATGGGCGGCGGCGCTGAGGCGACGGACGTTCCGACGTACAACGCGTTGATCGCGGCCAACAACCTCGCGCAGCAGTCGTGGACTCCTGAGTTCTTCAACGAGGCCCCCTTCGACAGCTTCGACCCGACCGTTCCCGGCCGCTTCGACTTCTACCTCGTCGCCAAGAGCGGCGGCAACGAAGTCGCGCGCACCGCGATCACGATCCTCACCTCGCAACCCGAAGACTTCGACCAGAACGTCACGAGCAACGTGATCTACGGCAGCGGCAACACCAACGGCGAGTTCACGACGCGCCGCGGGAACGGCCTCGAGCTCGGCATGCGCGGCAAGCAACGCTTCAACGTGCCCGCGAACGTCTTCCGCAGCAACGGTGACGGCACCTACACCTTCGAAGCGGTCGCCGCGACAAGTGGTGCAGGTTGGATCACCGCGGCGACGCCGATCTGGAACTTCGACTGGTCGGTCAATACCGACTACGACGGCAGCTCCGGCAAGACGATCGACGACTACACCTACGAGATCGGCATGGACTTCGATCCGAGCTCCGGTACCAACTACCTGACCTTCGACCCGATCACTCCCTCGGGGCCCGCGCCCTACTGGGATCACTCGATCGGTACCAATGCGACGCCTCAAGGCGGCGGCACGGAAGCCGGCGATGCGCCGACCTACGCCGGCCTGATCGCGGCGAACAACCTCGCCCAGAACTCCTGGAACATGGAGTTCTTCAACGACGCGCCGTTCAACACCTTCGATCCGACGGTCCCCGGCCGCTACGAGTTCTACATCGCCGCCTTCGACGGCAACGGCGAAGTCATGCGTTCGTCGATGACGATGATCGTCGGGAACGGTCCGAGCTTGATGCTCGAAGCCCCAGCCTGTCAGAACGATGCCGACTGCAACCTTCCCGGTGTGCAGATCGAAGTCGAGCTGTACCAGCGCAACCTCGCGTCGAACGCGACGGGCTTCCAAGCCTTCCTCGCCTTCGACGACTCGCTGCTGACCTACGAAGCAGCGTCCAGCAGCTACTCCGCCGGCCCGTACGGCACGCACATCCAAGCCATCGGCGGCGCCGAAGTGGCTCCGGGTGAGTTGCGCCTCGACGGCAACAGCGGCTTCGGGGGTCCGGGAGACGACGCCGATGCGTTGCTCGCCACCCTCGTCTTCACCGTCAACTCCGAGTGCTCGCCCACGACGATCGACTTCGATCTGAGCCAAGCGTTCGACTCCGAGCTGAGCTTCCAAGGCGCGCCGATCGCGACCGCGCTCGTCGACTCGTCGGCGATCACCGCGGACAACACGGCTCCTTTGATCTCGCCGATGGCGGATCTGACGGTTGCGGCGGACGCCGGAGTGAACGGCGGTTGCGACAGCGCCGTGGTCAACTTCGCTTCGCCTGTGGCGTTCGACTCTTGCACTGCCGTCACGGTGAAATGCTACCCGCCCTCGGGCACGGCCTTCCCCGCCGGTGAGACGACGACGGTGACCTGCGTGGCCACCGACGAGTGCGGCAACACCGCGACCACGACTTTCGACGTGACCGTCACCGAGACGAACCTCGTCTACGTCGAGATTCAGCTGGTTGGAGTCACGCAAGCGACGACGCGCTGCATCCACTTCGTGGCGGGCAACTGCTCCGAGATCGCGGACGAGCCGCTCGCCTTCGACAGCTCCGGCTACTATGCCGGCTTCGTCGAAGTGCCCTGCGGCAACTGGAGCTCGCTGTGCGCCAAGGACGAGCAACACACGCTGTGGGACAACTCCCCGCTCGTGCTCAGCTTCGACGGCACCTACTACGTGGCTTCGCTGCAGTTCGACCTCGAGGGCGGCGACACCGACAACGACGGTGACGTCGACATCAACGATGTGACGTGGTTCATGTTCCAGTTCGGCAGCCTCGCCGATGCCGGCGGTTGCGCCTGGGACGGAACGACCCGCGATGCGGACTTCAGCAACGACGGTGCGGTCGGCACGGAGGACTACACCTTCCTGACGGCCAACTGGTTGAGCACCTCGGGATGCGCCTGCTTCATCCCGTACGAGGCCAACCCGGACGGCGACGTCGATCCCGCAGCGGCCTTGTTCGCTCGGAACTCGCGTCCCGTCACCAAGCCGTGGCAAGCCGCAGTCGACTTAGATCGCAACGGCCGTCTCGACCACAAAGACGTCCGCGAGTTCGAGAAGCGCCACGGCCTGAGCAAGCGCCTCTCCGACCTCGTGCGTGACGACGAGCCGGCTCAATCCCGCCGTCGCCGCATCCGCAGCAACCGATAGGCTCAGCGGTTTCGCAAATCGGGAGCCTCGTCCACAATGGCGGGGCGAGGCTCCCGGCGCTTCTTCTCGGCGCGCGCCTCTCGCCACGATCACCCCTCCGGTCCCGCGAACTCGGAAACACAACATGCAGTCCGGCCTCTACCCCACACTCGGAGCGTTCCTGCTCGCCCTCGCGCCGCAGGCTTCGGCCCAGCTCGCCGACCTCAGCTTCACCCCCGACGACAGCTACGTCGAAGTCGGGGATCACATCGACATTCAGATCGTCGTCTCGGCCAGCGGCGTCCTCGACGTGAGTTACTCAGCGATCGACGCACTGCTCGACTACGACCCGGCTTACATCCAGCTGCTGAGCAACGATGACACGCTCAGCGCCGAGGCTTGGTTCGCGTCGACTTTTCTGCCCGACCCCGACGGCATCAACGCCGACATCACGGACGGCAACGCGATCTACACCGCGCTCGCCGCGCCCGGCCCTCCGGCCGTCGCTCCGCCCGGCGGCGCGATCGTCACCACGCTGCGCTTCCTCGCGCTGCAACCGACGCCGGCGACGCCCATCACCTTCTTGCCGTCCATGGGCACCTTCGGCGTAACCGAGGTCTACGCCTACAACCAGCCCGGCGGCGTCGTTACCGGTGACTTCTCCGACACGACGATCGTGCACATCGCCACCGAACCGCTGCCCGTCTGCTTCGGCGAGACGGGTTGCCCCTGCGGCAACGCCGGCGGTACGGGCGAAGGCTGTGCGAACAGCACGGGCCTTGGCGCGATCTTGGAAGCCAGCGGTTCGGTCGCCGTTGTGAACGACGACCTCGTCTTCAGCGTCAGCCAAGCGCGCCCCGGCGAACCCAGCTTGCTGGTCCAGGGCGGCTCGATCATCTCGACGCCCTTCAAGGACGGTGTGTTCTGCGCGGGCAACCCGACGGAACGCGTCGAAGTCGTCTTCCTCGACGGCACCGGCTCCGGCACGACGAGCGGGTCGATCGTGACGAACGGCAACGTGATCCCCGGGCAGACGCTGATCTACCAGTGGTGGTACCGCGACCCCGGCGGCATCAGCCCCTGCCTGACCGGCTCGAACTTCAGCCAAGCGATCATCATCGAGTGGTTCTGATCGAAGCCGACTGCGCCCGACGCTCGGCGGCCGACCAGGGCCGCCGGCTGAGCTGAACGGACACCCTCGGGCCCCCCGAGAGAACCCCGGCTGCGCGCGCGGCCGGGGTTCTCTGCTGTCAGGGTTCTCTGCTGTCTGGGCTCACACCGCTGGAGCCGCCGCGGAAGGCCGGATATCCTGCGGGCATGAAGCGTTTCTCGACCCTGATTCCGATCGCCCTGCTCCTCGTCACCGCCTGCGTTGCCCCGAAGGAGAAGGACTTCGAGACACCGCTGCCGCCCGGCGCCTCCGCCCTGCTCGAGTGGGACGGCGCGTGGCCCGACATGGCGACCGAGTGGTACGGGCGCGATGAGATCCTGCCGGCGCTCGACCGCTCGATCGAGTGGACCGACCGTGAGTACGCACGCAACTTCTTCCCCGTCGAAGGGGTCACTCACCAGCGCGCGCTCGACAGCCTGTTGCGCTTCCGCGAGCTCTTGGTCGAAGCGCACGATGCGCGCTCGTTCGAGAACGCCGTGCAGCGCGAGTTCATGGTCTACACCAGCGCCGGCTGGGACGGCAAAGGCGGCGGCGTGCTCTTAACCGGCTACTGCACGCCCATCTTGGACGGCAACTCGGTCGCCAGCGCCGACTTCTCGTTCCCGCTCTACGCGCTGCCCGGTGACCTCGTCAAAGGCTCGGACGGTTCGATCCACGGCCGACAGACGACCAGCGGCATCGAACCCTATCCCACGCGCTCGGTGATCGAAGCGAACAGTACGCTCGCCGGTCGCGGACTCGAGCTGGTCTGGTTGCGCGATCCGATCGACGCGTTCATCGCGCACGTCAACGGGTCCGCCTTCGTGCGGCTTCCCGATGGTTCGATGGCGCGCTTCGGTTACGCCGGCACCAACGGTCGCGAGTACACCTCGCTCGGTCGCGAGCTGGTCAGCGCCGGTCGACTCACCAGCGGAAACGTGAACCTCAAGACCATCCGCCGCTGGGCTGCGGAGCACCCGGACGAGGTGCGCGACTTCCTCGGTCGCAACGAACGCTACGTGTTCTTCACGCCGATCGACGGCAACCCGCGCGGCAGCTTGAACGTGGAAGTCACCGGCGGTCGCAGCTTGGCGACGGATAAGAGCCTCTTCCCGCGCGGCGCGCTGGTCTACGTCGACACGCACCTGCCGGGCGCCGAGTACACCGACGGCGAGGAGTACCACCGCATCATGCTGGACCAAGACACCGGCGGCGCGATCCGCACGGCCGGACGAGCGGACATCTACTTGGGCGTCGGCGACCACGCCGAAGACCTCGCCGGCACGACGCGCGTCGAAGGACAACTCTACTACCTCTTCCTGCGCGAGGACTTCTGATCCGCGCGATGACCGCGGAACTCTCCGGCACCGTCATCTCCGTCTGCAGCGGACCTGGTGGCATTCCGAAGCACCCCGTCGTGGAGGCGCGGGTGCAGACGCTCGGCCTCGAAGGCGACGGCCACCGCTACCACCTGCACGGCGGCGCCGATCGCGCCGTGTGCTTGTTCTCGGTGGAGAACTACCGAGCCTTGCAAGCCGAAGGCGTCCCGTGCGAAGCGCCGGGTGCTTTCGGCGAGAACTTGCTGACCCAAGGGCTCGACGACGACGCGCTCGAGATCGGCGATCACTTGGCAGTCGGCAGCGAAGTCGTGCTGGAGATCTTCGATGTGCGCGAACCGTGCGTCACCTTGAAGCCGCTGGACGCGCGCTTCCCCGAACTCTTGATCGGACGCAGCGGTTGGCTGTGTCGCGTCGTGCAGACGGGGATCGTGCGAGCCGGCGACCGGATCTTGCGGCGTGCGCATTCCGCGTCGCCGACCTGAGCCGCCTCAGCGCGCGTCGCGCGCAAGGCGACGGCGCACGAGTTCCGCCAAGCCGCCGGCGAGCAGCAGTTCCTGCGCGGCGGCGCCGAGCGGAGCTGCAGGGAAGACCTGATCGCCGACGCGCACGGTCGAGCTCTCGACATCGAACTCGAGCGGCAGCTCGGTGCACAGCGTGAGCGGCGTGCCCGCGTAGTGCTCGCGCAACCAGTCGATGAGCGCGGGGCTCTCCAGGCAACAGAAGCCGTTGTTGAAGGCGTTGCGCTTGTACGTCTCGCTGAACGACGCGGCGACGACCAGCGCGATGCCGAAGTGCTTCAGGCACGTCGCCGCTTGTTCGCGCGATGATCCGCTGCCGAAGTTGCGACCCGCGACGAGTACATCGCCGCGCTGCGCAACCTCGCGGAACTGCGGGTCGTAGTTCTCCATCGCGTGCGACGCTTCTTCGGCGGGGCCGAGGTCGTCGCGATAGGTCCAGTCCTTGGCGTAGATGCCGTCGGTGTTCAGGTCGTCGACATCGACGAACAGCAACGGTCCGCCGAGCGTGCGCGGGAAGCCGTCGATCCGCTCGACGCGCGGCGTCGCTTGCGTCACGGCGTGACGCTCGATCCGCGCGAGTTCGCCCCGCTCCGCCAAGCTGCGTCCGCTGATGCGCCCGGCGACGGCGCTGGAAGCCACGACTTGCGGACTCGCCAAGTAGCAGCTCGCGCTGCGGTCGCCCATGCGGCCCTTGAAGTTGCGGTTCGTCGCGGAGATGCCGACTTCTCCCGCCTCGAGCAGTCCCAGCCCAAGCCCGATGCACGGCCCGCAACCCGCCGGAAGGAAATGCGCGCCGGCGTCGGCGAGTCGTTGCCAGTCGCCGCGCGCGCGCAGCTCGGCTTCCACCTCGCTCGAAGCCGCAGCGACCCACAGCTGTACGCCTTCCGCAACGCGCTGTCCGTCGAGCACGCGCGCCGCGGCGCTCAAGTCGTCCGCGCGCCCGTTGACGCACGACAACAAGTACGCCTTCTGCACTTGCACGGGTTCGCGCTCGAAGTCGTCGAGCGCTCGCGTGCGCTTGACCGCGTCGGGTCCGGCCACCGACGGGCGCACGGCTGCGAGGTCGAGGTGAATGGTCTGCGCGTAGCTCGCGCCGGCGTCCGCTCGAGGCGGTCTCTGGCGCAGTCGATCGAGCACGTCTTGAGTCAGATCGTGAGTCGGTCGCCCGCCGGCTTCGAGCCGCGCGAGACGCGCCGCGAGCCATTCGAGCAACACGCCGTCGCACGGGAAGACGCCGGCCAGCGCCCCCCACTCAGTGGTCATGTTCGCGATGGTCAGGCGCTCGTCGACGGAGAGCGAGGCGATCCCCGAACCGTCGAACTCCACGCCGTGGTTGAGCACTTCGTCCGCCTTGAAGCGACCGCACAGCTCGAGGATCACGTCCTTGCCCGTCGCGCCCTCGCGCAGACGCCCCTCGAAGACGACGCGCGTCAGCGGCGGCACGCGGTACCAAGTCTCCGCCGTGGCCCAGATGCCCGCCGCGTCGCTGCGCACCACCGGCGTTCCGAGCGCGCCCAGACCGCCGTAGAGGTTCGAATGGCTGTCCGACGCGACGACGAGCGTGCCCGGCAGCACATAACCCTCTTCGCAGAGCACTTGGTGCCCGATTCCGCGCCCTGCGGGGTGGAAGTCGATGCCCTGTTCCGCGGCGAAAGCTTCGATCCGCGCATACTTCTCGAGGTTGGCGGCGCTGCGATTCTGCACGTCGTGATCGAGCGTGATCACGACTTGTCGCGGGTCGGCGATGCGCTGAGCTCCGATCGCTCGGAACTTCGGGATCACGGCGCCCGTGTTGTCGTGCGTCATCAGGTGCGCGGGCCGCACGCGCAAGACGTCGCCGGAGCGCACGAGGTGTCCGGCGGCGAGCCCCACGGCGTGAGCTTGTGCAATCTGTTCGATGAGGGTCTGCGGCATCTTCTGCGCGACTCCATCCGGAGGCCCGCGGGGGTTAGAATCCGCCCAACCCCCACCAACGGTCAAGCTCGGAACTCCAGATGCGTCACTACCAAACCTTCTTCCTCGCCTGCTTTTTCTCGCTCGCTACGACGGCTTGCGAGACGACCTGGAACGCGCCCGAGAACCGTGACCTGCACGGCCCCGAGGACGTCGAACACTACATCGACATGCTCGAGGCCGAGCATCGCATCGAGTCGATGCAGATCGGGCTCGCGATCCGCGAGCTGGAGTTGCCGCGCGATGCGTGGATCGGCGACCTCGGTTGCGGCCCCGGCACCTTCAGCTTGCCGCTCGCGAAGGCGTGTCCGGACGGCGTGGTGCTCGCGTCCGACGTCGAACCGGCGCAGCTCGACCGACTGCGCGAACGTCTCGCTCAAGCCGAACTCGACAACGTCATCCCCGTACTCGCTTCTTACGACGATCCGCACTTCCCGCCGCGCCTCCTCGACCTGGTCTTGATCGTCGACACCTTTCACCACATCGATGATCGCGTTCAGTACTTGCGCCGGCTGCGACGCACCTTGAAGCCCGGCGGTCGCCTGGCGGTGCTCGAGTACAAACCCGGCGAATTGCCCGTGGGCCCGCCCGCGGATCACAAGCTCGCCGCAGGTGAGCTGGAACGCGAGCTCGAGGAGGCCGGCTGGACCGAGGTCGAGCGCTTCGGCAGCCACCCCTACCACAACTTCGTCATCTTTCGACCCTCGGCCGAATGATCACGACTTCGGCACTGCTCGTCATCATCCTGCTCTCGGTCACCTGCGTCAGAGCGGGTTCGCTGGCGCTGGCCTTCACCGGACTTTCGGTGGAAGTTGCGCGCTTCCAAGCTCGTTCCGCCTTCCTCGGCGTCGGCTTCACGACCAGCGAGTCTGAGAAGGTCACCGGCCACCCGGTCCGCCGCCGCATCATCAGCACACTCATGATGATCGGCTACTTCGGCCTCGGCTCCGGCCTGGTCTCGGTGATCACCGTCGTCACGCAGTCCACCGAGGGCGAACTCGGTCGCAAGCTGCTGGTCGCGATCACCGGTATCACTGCGATCATGGCGCTCTTCGGCGGCAAGGTGTTCGACCCCATCATTCAGCGGGGCGTGATGAAGGCGCTCGGCAAGAACTACGGTTCACTCATCCACGACTACGCCGAACTGCTGCGCGTCGACAAGGGCTACTCGATCTCCAACGTGCAAGTGAACGCCGGCAGCTGGATGGATGGCCGCAGCCTGCGCGAGTTGCGACTGACCGACGAAGGCGTATTGGTTCTGAACGTCACGCGAGCCGGTGGAGTGACGCTGGCCACGCCCGGGCCCGACACCGTGCTCTCCGAGGGGGACTACTTGCTCTGCTACGGGCTCGAAGAGGACCTGCTGGAGCTCGCCAAGCGCCAAGCCGGCCACGAAGGTGACGCGAGCCACGAACTCTCCGTCGGCCTGCACCACGGTCGGCTCTCGATCGAGGAGAGTCAGGACATCAAGGCACACTTCGGCTCGGAGGGCGGAGAGGGTTGATCCCTTCGCGGCTCGGCCCGCGTAGGATGTGCGCCTTCCGAGTCCCCCTCCACCCGAGTGCCATGAGCGAGTACAGCGTCGACAGTTACGAGATCAAACCAGTCGAGGGCGACGACCAAGTGGAGGTCATCATCCACGCGTCGGACGGCAACAAGTGGGAGTACGGCATCCCCTTCAGTCGCAGCACCGGACGCTACACCTTCGAAGAGATCGATGTGCTGGCCGTCGACTTCGGAGATGAGTTCGCAGACGAGCTGACCGAGAAGCTCGACGAGCTGGTCGCTTCGATCTGCAAGAGCTGAGCGCTCAGCGGCTCTCGACCAGCAGGCTCTCGAGCAAGGCGCGTCGACGCCGGTCGCGCTCGAGTTCCAGCGCCATGCGCGCAAAGCGGTCGGCTTCGTCCATGTCGCCTTGCTGGTGGTAGTACTCCGCGAGCTCGCTGAGCGCCTCGAGGTTGCCCGGGTCGACTTCGACCGCGCGCAGGAAGGACGCGCGCGCCGCTTCATGAAGACCGCGCAACGCGAGGTCGCACGCGAGCAAGTAGTGAGCCTCGGAGTCCTGCGGGTCGAGTTCAATCGCCTGTTGAATCCACACCCGCGCAAGCTCCAGCGCGTCCGGGTAACTCGCGCGCACGTCGGGATGGAACGCGAGGCGAGCCGTGCTGACGTAGCGGTAAGGCGTAGGCGATTGTTCCAGCTCGAGCAAGCGACGACGCGCCTCGAAGGCCTGGACTGTCAGTTCAGCTCCCTCGGAAGCGAGCGCGAAGAGGCGCAGCGTTTCCAGGTCGTCGGGCTGCAGCGCGAGCGCGGCATCCAAGGGCTCGAGCGCCTTGTGGTTGAGTCCGAGTTCGACGCGCACGCGCCCCAAGCCGAGCTGCGCTTCGGCGCGACTGCGATCGAGGATCACCGCCGTCTCGTAGCAGCGTTCGGCGGCGCGGTGGAAGTTCGCGGCGCTCAGAATCTCGCCCTGCAACAAGTAGAGGTCGACGTTGCGCGGAAAGACGGCCAAGCCCTGTTCGACGATCGCGCACGCGCCGCGCACCTCACCAGCTTGCAACAGCGATCGACCGCAGCCGAGGTAGGGTTCGAGTTCCGTGCCGCCGCTGTCCAGGTGCAGTCGCGCCCAGAGTTCGGCGGCGCGCTCGTACTGCCGGGCTTGCTCGCTGGCACGGGCGATTTCCGGAGTGACCTCGTCGGGGATCTCGTCGGTCCGCCCGGAACTCGACATGCAAGCAGTGAGCGACAGTCCCAACGCGACTGCGCTGAAGGCGAGGAACCTGAGCTTGGTCGTTCGTTTCACGCTGTCTATTCTCGTTGACCGACGATGACGCTCAAGGCTGTTTTCCTCGACGCGGGTCGAACCCTGATCACCGAACGCTCCAGCCGCGCCCGGCTGTACGCGGATGCGGCGCGACGGCGGGGCCTCGCGGTCGATGACGAGATCATGGCGAGCTGCATGGCGGAGGCCCGCGCACAGCTCCCCCGGATCTCGAACGGGGCGTTCCGCTTCAGCGAAGCGTGGTTCCGTGACTTCATCAGGGAGATCTTCGTCGAACGGCTCGGGCTGCCTGTAGCCCAGCTGCCGAAGCTGCAAGCCGAACTCTCCGCGCGCTTCTCCGATCCCCGCGAGTTCCGCCTCTATCCGGATTCCCGCGAACTCCTGGAAGATCTGGCGCGTTGGGGGCTCTTCGTGGGAGTCCTGTCCAACTGGAGCGAGCGCCTGGAGGAGCTCATGGGCGGCCTCGGCCTCGGCGGAGTGGTCGATGGCTTCGTGGTCTCCGCCGTCGTCGGCCGCGAGAAGCCGGAACCCGCGATCTTTGGGGCGGCCCTCGAGCTGGCGGGCGTGCGGCCGGACGAAGCCCTACACGCCGGTGACGAACCGGAACTCGACTACGCCGGAGCGCGCGCCGCCGGAATGCGGGCGATCCTCGTCGACCACGCCGGCCGACATCCGGACTTCGTCGGCGAGCGGGTGACATCACTCGCCGCCTTGCGCGCTACGATCCTGGAGGAGGTCACGTGAACCAAGTCGACGAAGCCACGCTCGAGCACCATCGCTCAGCCTGTGAACAACTGCGCGCCCGCATCGCCGAGCGCTTCCTCGGGTCCGAGGACGCGCTCGAACAACTGTTGCTCTGCCTGCTCGCCGGTGGGAATGCCCTCATCGAAGGCGCGCCCGGCCTCGGCAAGACGACCCTCGTGCGCGCCGTCGCGGCGTCCCTCGGGATGGACTTTCGGCGCGTGCAGTTCACGCCCGATCTGATGCCCGCGGACATCCTCGGCGCGCGCTTGCTGGAAGAAGACGCTGCAGGTCGCCGTCACTTCCGCTTCCAAGAAGGTCCCGTGTTCACGCATGTCCTCCTCGCCGACGAAGTGAACCGCGCGACGCCGCGCACGCAGTCCGCGCTGCTCGAGGCGATGCAAGAACACCAGGTCACCGTGTTCGGCGAGACCCGACCGCTGCCGAGACCCTTCTTCGTGATCGCGACCCAGAACCCGCTCGAGATGGAAGGCACCTACCCGCTGCCCGAAGCCCAACTCGACCGCTTCCTGCTGAAGATCGATGTCGCAGCGCCCGACGCCGACGACCTCGTTCGCATCCTCGAAGCCACGCATAGCCAAGACCAAGCCGAACCCGAAGCGCTGCTCGACGCATCGCGCGTGCTCGAGATCCAAGCGCTCGTCGACACGCTTCCCGCGTCCAAGGCCATCCTGCGCCGCATCGCCCGCCTGGTGCGCGCCACGCACCCCGAAGCCGATGAAGCGCCGGACCTGGTTCGTCGTTGCGTCCGCCACGGTGCCAGCCCGCGCGGCGGACAGTCCATCCTGCTCGCCGCGCGCTCACGCGCCTTCCTCGCCGGCCGCCTGCACGTCAGCGACGAAGACATCGACGCGGTCGCCACGCCGGCACTGCGGCACCGGATCCTGCTCGGCTACGAAGGCGAAGCCAGCGGCGTACGCCCCGACGAGCTCGTCGCAGCCGCCCTCGACGCTTCGTGCGGCTGACTGCGCCTGATTGTGCCGGCCCGCACGCCCTGCTCGTCTCGCGAGAAAACTGCCCGAGGCGCAAGCAGCACTCATCGGCGATGCCACACAAGACGGCACCCCCTCCCGACCGGAAGGAGGTGCCGCATGCTCGAGTCAATCGTTCGCTCAGACCGCGCCGAGCGGCGACATCTGTGATCCGAGACGCGCTTGCAGCAGGTCGAGTGCCCGCGAGTAGCGCTTGCGCACCGCGGCTTCATTGCGGTTCAACAGCTTGCCGATCTGCTTGAAGGGCATTCCTTCGAAGGCGCGCATCACAACCGTCTCTCGCATCCCTGCCGGCAAGGACGCGACCGCTTGGCGGACGCGCAGCGCGAGCTCTTCGTTCTCCACCTCCAGCGCCGGTCCGTCCTGTTCCGACGGCAGGTGCTGCGCCGAGTCCTCACTGTCGAGGCACGACTCACGCTGCGCTTCCGCATGGCGGCGCGAGCGCCAGTAGTCGCGCACCTTGTTCGTCGCGATCGTGTGCAACCAAGGCAGGATGTCCCGTTGCGGATCGTAAGACTCGATGCATCGGTAGACGTTCAAGAAGACATCTTGCGTCAGATCTTCGGCGAGCTGCTGGTCGTTGACCATGTGCCGCACGTGGGTGTAAACGCGGTCGAAGAAGAGGTCGAAGAAGCGCGCCAGCGCTTCCGGCTCGTGGGACTGCAGCTCCCGCACGAAGCCCTCCCAATCCGCGGGCATGCTGGATGCGGCGCCGCTCTGGTTCGCGCTCTTGAGTTGGTTCGACATCATGCGGTCCTCTCTGTGCTGTCCCGGACGACCCGGGCTCTGCTCGGATGGAGGCCTCGCCGAGGCCTCCCCGTTCACCCACCAAGCGCCGTCACCCCGCAGACCCCGCACGGCGCAGGACCGCTCTCCGCCGGAAGGCGATGGGGCGTTCCTAATCAGGACTGGAGCGAGACCTAGAGCACTGCCGGCGCGAACCAGCCGGCGCTAGGAGTCTGCGTCACGAGTCGCGATCGGCGATTCCTGAAGCCATCTGATGGCACATCCATGCCCGAAACCCCGACGTGGTGCCCGGCAGCGACGCCGAGGCACACACGTCAAGCGCCGCTTTCCGTCGAAGCACGTCCGTCTCGTCGGCTCGAGCCTTCGATCTCGCACGGTCCCTGGACTCCTAGACGGACTGCCGCTCGTCTTCCAGCGCGAGCAAGCGGTGCAAGTCGACCTGTCCATGCACTTCCGCTTCTCCGGAGCGGAAGAAGGCGAGGCGACCGCCTCCATCGTCAAGGGCACGCTCCAGGTGCAACGCAGCTTGCACGGCGAACCGGACCTCATGCTCCGCGCCGACGTGGACACTTGGCTCGGCTCCCTGGCCGGCGAGCGCCGATTGGTCCCCGCGCTCTTGCGCCGCAAGCTGCGCGTCCGCGGCGACCTACGACGCCTCGCCGAGTTGGGTCGCTGCTTCGCGACTTGAGCGCGAGCACCCCGGGCGTGAGAATGCCGCGCCGGCGGAAAGGCCCCATGACACTCACCGATCGACTGCTCTCTCTGACACTCACGCTCGACGAGTGTCGCTTCGAAGCACTCTCCACCACCGTCCCGAGCGGCTGGACGCGACACAGCACCATCGTGAAATTGCACGGCGCTGGAGTCGTCGGCAGTGGTGAGGACGTCACCTACGGCGCGGAAGAGCAACTGGCCCTACAAACTGCCGGGCCTCCCGAGGTGCCGACCGGTCGCATGAGTCTCGGTGACTTCTGCGCGTGGGCCTCGGACCGTGATCTGTTCACGGCGCCGCCGGCGCAAGCCGCCTACCGCGACTACAGGCTCTGGGCGTTCCAGAGCGCAGCGCTCGACCTGGCCTTGCGTCAAGCGGAACAGTCCGTCGCCACGGTGGTCGAACGCACCCCGCGTCCGCTGCGCTTCTGCGCATCGATGGGGCTCGGCAATCCTCCGTCGCTGGCGCGTCCGCACGAACTGCGCGCGCTGCACCCCGCGCTCGAGTTCAAGCTCGATGCCGAACCCGAGTGGGATCTCGCGTTCGTGGGCGAGCTGGCTGCATTCGGCGGCATCGGCGTGGTCGACTTGAAGGGCGCGTACGAAGGCACGACCGTCGACACTCCGCCCGACGCGGCGCTCGCCACGCGCATCGCCGAAGGCTTACCGGACGCGTACATCGAAGATCCGCACCGCACTCCCGAAGTCCTCGCCGCGCTCGAACCGCACCGCGAACGCATCAGCTGGGATGCACCGATCCACTCGCTCGCCGATGTCGCACGCATGCCGCTAGAGCCGCGCGTGCTGAACATCAAGCCCTCGAGGCTGGGTTCGATCGAGCGCTTGTTCGAGCTCTACACCCACTGCGAAGCGGAAGGGATCACGGCCTACGGCGGGGGTCAGTTCGAGCTCGGCGTCGGGCGCCTTCAGATCCAACGTCTCGCGGCGCTGTTCCATCCGGACGGGCCGAACGACACGGCGCCCGCCGTCTACAACGCCCCTGCGATCACGCCCGCACTGCCGCCCAGCCCGCTGCAGGTGAAGGAGGCGGCGCCCGGGCTCTGACGCCGCCAAGCGCTCGCGTGCGTGCTATCCTGCGCGGCTTCGGAGCCCCCCTCATGACGATCCGCATCCAACTGGCGCAGGTCGAGCCGACGCTCGGCAACCTCGAAGCGAACCGAACTCTGCACCTCGCCGAGATCGAAGCCGCCCGCGCCGATCGCGCGCAAGCGATCTGCTTCCCCGAGCTCTCCCTGACGGGCTACTTCCTCAAGGACCAGACGTCCGAAGTGGTGCTCTCGCGCGAGAGCGCCTTCTTGGCGCCGTTGCTCGAAGCGTCGCGTGAGATTTCGGTCGGCCTCGGCTTCGTCGAACGCGCGCGCGACGGTCGCGCCTACAACGCCTACGCGTGGCTCGAAGACGGTCGCATCACCGGGCTGCATCGCAAGGTGCACCTCGTGACCTACGGCATGTTCGAAGAGAGCCGCGACCTAGCCGCCGGTGAACACTACCGCCCGATCGAATCCAAGCTCGGTCGCCTCGGCGTGCTGGTCTGCGAAGACCTCTGGCACATGGAAGGTGCGTGGCTCTACTTCCAACAAGGCGTCGACGCATTGATCGTGCCGAGCGCGAGCCCGGCGCGCGGTGTCGAAGCGGGGCAAGACGGACTCGGTTCCGTGCGCACTTGGCGCTCGCTGCTCGAGACGACGGCGACGATGACGCAGTCGTGGATCGTGCACGTGAATCGCACGGGCTGGGAAGACGGCATCAGCTTCGGCGGTGGGTCGCGCGTCATCGATCCCTATGGAAACGAAGTCGGCGCACTCGCCGGGCTCGATCCCGGTCGCCTAGTCGTCGATGTCGATCCGCGCGAAGCCGCGCGAGCACGCACGCGCGTTCCGCTGCGTCGCGACGAGAAACCGTGGATCCTGCGCCGCGAACTCGATCGCCTTGCTGAGGAACACGAGCAGTGAACGAGGAACTAGACGTCCAACCCGGCTTGGTCATCGACTTGCTCGTCCGCTTCTTGCGCGCCGAAGCCGGCAAGTTCGGCTTCGGCCGCGCCTTGCTCGGTCTCTCCGGCGGCATCGACTCAGCAGTCAGCGCCGCGCTGGCCGTGCGCGCCTTCGGCCCGCGGAACGTGCTCTCGGTGTTGATGCCGTACCGCACGTCGAACCCCGACAGCGAAGCGGACGCTCGCGAAGTCGCCGCTGCGCTCGACACGCCCTTCCGCAAGGTCGAGATCTCCGCGATGGCGGACGGGTACTTGGCACAAGAGGGCATCGACGACCGCATGCGCCGCGGCAACGTCATGGCGCGCTGCCGCATGATCGTGCTGTACGACCTCTCGATGGAGTGGCGCGGCTTGGTCATCGGCACGAGCAACAAGACCGAGATCCTGCTGGGTTACTCGACGCAGTTCGGCGACGCCGCCAGCGCCTTGAATCCGCTCGGCGACCTCTACAAGCACCAGGTCTACCAGCTCGCGGAACACCTCGACTTGCCGCCCTGCGTGCGCGACAAGGCGCCGTCTGCCGACCTCTTCGAAGGCCAGACCGACGAAGACGAGCTCGGCTTCGGTTACGCGGAAGCCGATCGCTTGCTGCACCTCTTGGTCGACAAGCGTTACTCCGAACGCGACTTGTTGGCCGCGGGCTTCGACGCCGAGCTGATCCGCACCGTCGTGCGACGCGTTGCGGGCAACCAGTACAAGCGCCTGCCCCCGATCATCGCGAAGCTCTCGCAGCGCAGCGTCAACCACGACTTTCGCTACTTGCGCAGTTGGGGCCGCTGAGCGGCGCGTCGACGCTCAAGCGTTCTGCAACGCGAGGCTCTCGAAGCTGTGGCGCAACGCGAGTCTCAACCCCTCGTGCATGTAACCGAGACGAGCGAAAGGCGCGCCGATCCAGTAGCCGAGATAGGCGCTCTGCAGCGGTCCGCGCACGATCTCGTTCCAGTTCATCACGCCGACGATGCGGTGATCGTCGCGTCGGCAAATGAATGTGCGCAGTCGTTGATCCGTGTCGACGTCGCGCACGTAGCGCTCGAAGGACTCGGAGCTGTGGATGTCGACTCCCTGCGGCGGCAGCGGTTCCCACGGCGCGTGGAACTCGGCGCTGGCGCGTCGCAGGCCCAGATACTCGTCGCAGTCCGCTGCCACGGGGAGCCGTAAGTACACGAGCTCGCCGCCCCGCAAGGCCGCCGGCGCGGCACTCGACTCGAACGCTCCCTCCATGCGCCGAATCATAGCGCACGTCACATGCAGCGAGGCCGCCGGCCCACAGGGACCAGCGGCCTCGCCGTTGGATGAGGGAGCTCTAGAAGCCCTGCAGCTTCCGGCTCAAGGCCTCGAAGTCGACGGACTCGAGTTCCTTGTTGTCGATCTTGCCGAGGCGCTCGAACTTGCGGTGTTCCTCTCGCGACGACATCTCGATCTGCGCGCCGAAGGGCATGTTGCGGCTGCGAGCACGCATGACCTTCGAGTCGTCTTCCTTCGGCATGCCCTCGAAAGTGCTCTGCTTGGAGACGTCGGCAAGTGTCGCGGGGAGATCCTTCGGAAGGGCTTCGCGGCGCTCGAGTGCGGTGCGAGCTCGCACGCAGACTTCGAGTGTGCTCTGCAGGTTCGTGCGGATGCGAGTCAGGCGGTTCACGTCCGGCTCAGGGCCGGCGAGCGACTTGCGAACTCTGGCCATCGCGACCTCGAGCAAGGCGATCAAGCAGTTCAGCTTGCGCATCAATCGCTCGCGGTACTCGGCGGACTCGAGGTTCGTCTCCTCGAAGCTCTCTTCGTCGTTGCTCTGACTCATGTCGGGTGTCTCTTGTCGCGGGGGGGGCTTCGCGAACGCGGTCCACGGCGCGGCTGCGTTCAACAAAATCTACCCCGGATCCGATGCGAGCAAGGCTGCAGCGCGAAAGTGTGGCGGACGAACCCCACTGACGCGATCGAGGGCGGCGGAAGCGGAAAAACTTTCGGATGTATGAACCTAGCGCAACCTGGAAGGATCTTCCAATCCTTGGGAATCAGCGGTCTTTCCCCCTTTCCTTGATGGGGGGAGGGGCAGGTATTCTCCACCCTTGCCGCAACCCGTGCGGCCCCCGCACCGACTTCCAGGCCGGGGTTCAACCCACAACAGAGGGAGAAGAAGCATGAAGCTACTCTCAACCATCGTCCTGCTCTCCGCCCTGCCCATCGCCACCAGCTTCGCGGCCTAGAGCGGCCAGCAACAGACCGAGGAAGTCACGGAGAAGGAGCCGGTTCCGGCTAAGAAGACCGTCGAGCCCGGCGACCCGTGTCACACCAACAAAGACGGCGTGACGGTCTGCAACACCGGCGATGGTAGCGCCGGTGAAGACGGGGACATCGACATCGATCCGCAGAGCGGCAGCGCCAGCTCGGCGACGACCGTGGACTTCAGGAATCAGTCCAAGGGCACACGGTCACGGTCCTCGACGGCAACGACACGGTGAACGCGGCCAACGGCTCCAACGCGACGATCAGCGGGACTGGCGGCACCGTGAACGCGGGCAGCGGCAGCGTCACCGTTCCGCCCGGCGGCACCATCAACTTCGCAGGCTGATTCGAGGACTGGACCATGCACCGACTTCCGATCGTGCTCCTCTTCATCGCCGCGCTTGGCGGCGGTGCGTGGTTCCTCGTCTCCGACGACCAGACGGTATCTCCCGAGCACGCGCCGCCTTCGGTTACGCGCGCACCGGCAGTCGAGGAGGTTCCCGGCTCGTCACCCCCTGATCTGGTGTCAGCGGTCACGCGTGAGGATGCGCGCACGGCTGTCCGGGTCGAGCAGACCGAGCCCGTGGCGGAGGACCCGTGTGCCTCCGTCCGGGCTGAGTTGGATGCCTCGCGCGTGGAACTTGGGGACGCCCAGAGTGAACTCATTCGCCTGCGCAAGGACCTTGCCGATGCTCAACTAGAGATTCTCCGGCTCCAGTTACCAGAGAGCACGCCCTACGGCGCGTTTCTCGCTTCGGGCGAGGCCGAGCAGATTCTGGAAGTGTTCGATGGTGTCTTGCACTACCCGAAGCCCGTACCCGGTCTAGAGCACCCACCCAGACCAGCGGGTGAGGTCGCCCTTGAGCAGATCAAGGTTTGGCTGGATGTGATCCCAGTATTCCTTCGCCCCGGGGAAGCGACCTGGATCGCAGAGCGCAGGATCGCGCGCGATTGGCAGCGCTACGGCCGTAACTTCGAGGATGCGTTCATCCTGTTCCTCGGGCCTGACCGCTTGATCGCGGAACTGCCGCCAGAGCGGCTGGCCGAACTTCGAGAGGACTACGCGGAAGAAGGCTACTTCGACTGAACGTCGGCGCACGGGTCCACTGCCGGAGGTTGTTCGACAGGCGGCTCCTCCTCTACCACAGGCTCAGTCGTCGCAGGGACGCGAGCAGCGGATTCCGCGAGGCCGCCTTGAGGTTCACCCGGCGGGTCATCCATTGAAACGAAGGAGACCCGCACATCTGCACTCGACTCGCCCGCTCCGGGTCGTGGTGCGGCCAGAACGACCAGACGCCAACGCCAACGCCAACGGCGAGAACGAGAACAGCAACAAGCGTGCGGGCCTGCATGGCGACTACTAGGTCTTGATGTTGACTGTCGAACCCGGACCGACCGTAACCTTCGTACCGCTCGGGAGGTTCACGGTGATGCTCGTACCGCCCGCACCGGAGGTGTTGGTGATGTCCACGTTGGAACCGCCGCCCACGTTGACCTCGCCGCCGGTGCCGGTGATGTCAACGTCGTTCGAGCTGCCGAGGTCAACGGTGTCGTTCGAGTCAATGCCGTCGATGTCACCCTCGAAGCCGCTGTCGGTGTCCACGGTCGTCTCGTCACCTTCTTCACCGGTCTTCGGGTCGATGGTGGCGTTGCCGCTGGAGTCTTCGTCGTTATCGACGCACACGCCGTCGCCGTTGCAGTAGCTCTGACCAGGGCTACCCCCGTCTCCCGGGTCCGTCAGGGCCGTTCACCACACGAAACCCGGAAGCCCCACTTCCGAAAGCTTTCCAACACAGAAGCGCACGGACTGTCGGCTCGATCTCTTCTACGACCTCGAAACGCGCGAACGAACCCCGTTTCACCAGGGATCGGCCCACTCTTCCCATCGGAGCAGTCGCACCCTCACGGCGCGCAGCAGGCCCACGTCGCGGAGCGAGTTACGGCGTCGCGGAGCGGACTACGGCAGCGCCGAGTCGATCAGCTGCAGCAGGCCCTGTTCCGACAACAGACCGAGCGCGATCAGTCGCACGCCACGCGCTTCGCCATCGAGCACCGTTGCACCGCCGATGCTGAACGCATTCAGCACGCCGCCGCTCCCCCGCGAACCGAGTTGTTGCAGCGGAGACGAGGGCTTGAGCTCGTGCAAGAAGAACAGCTCACCGATGCCGTCGGAGTAGAGCTGGCGCACCCACTCGCGACCGAGCGCATCATGCATCTTCGCCGTCTCGAACAGCTGGTAGCCGTCGGGCAACAAGGTCGGAACGTAGACCGTGATGGCGGCGAGTGCCGGACCGGAAACCGGTTGCCAGGCGCTCGGGCCTCCGTCGAGCACCGCATTGCTCAGGTCCGGGTTGAAGTCGATCACGACCGTTTCGATCCGCGCCAGCAGCGCGCCGTTCTGATCGACGCGTTCCTCGGAGAGGATCATGCCGCTCTTGTCGTCGACGGCGAGTCGCCAGCTGATCGACGCGCTGTAGCGGTTCTGCACTTCCAGCCAGACGCAGGGCACGCCGGCGATCGTCGAGTTCTGCCTCAGGTCGACGATGCTGTAGTTGTTCCTGAACAGCAGGACGTCGCGCACGCGGAAGTCTCGGTGCCGTTCGACGTAGCCCTGTCGCGCGCCCTGGAGCAGGCTGAAGGTTGCCGATTCCGCCGGCGTCATCGAGGGCTGGAGCACGGCCCCGGGCGACACCGCGAAGCCGCCGTGGCCGTCGCGGACCAACTCTTCTTGGTAGACGAGGTCGAGTGCAGGATTCGCGGGGTCGTACAGCTCGACCAGGCGCTGCAGGTAGACCGGCTGCAGGTGCGCCGATTCCATGCGCGCGAGCAGATCACGCGAGATCGGAGCGGCGCGTTGAACGAGTGCCGAGTCGGGTGCCGTTCCGGCGGCAGGGCCCTGAGCCCCCCCGGTTCCTTGAGCGCTGCCCGGTCCACTCGAGCCGGCAGATCCACCCGAGCCGGGAGTCGCCGGGTCTTCGGACTCGTCAGGTTCCGGATCCGCGCTGCCGAGGGTGTTCCCCGTGGAGCGCAAGCTGTCCGCGAGGCTCAAGCGCGAGTTGCTGAGTTCATCGGCGAGGCGCTGCGTGAGCGGATCGACTTGCGGGTCGGTGTAAGCCGCGCCCGCGTCGAGATGCCGGATCTCGAAGTCGAGGGCGGCGAGCTGACCGCCTTGGTCGGCGTCGCGGAACGACCCGAACTGCGTCCAGCCGAAGAGGCCGAGCATCAGCAGGGCGGCGGCGACGGCCGCCAGCGGCGGCAGACCCAGGATGCGCCCGCGCTCCGGCTGTCCGCCCTGGGCGAGCTCGAAGCGCACGCGCGCGTCGAGCTCGGCCGGTGCGGAGAGACGCAAGAGCTTCGAGGTGAAGCGGCGGGTCAGCGCGCGGGGCAAGTCGACGAGGTCTTCGGAGACCAGGCGCTCGAGGACTGCAGGGCTCGGCGGGCCGGCCAGGACCCGCGAGCGGTTCGCCACTTGGTGGCCGGGCGCACTCTTGGAGACACCGTCCGAGTCGGTCGCCGCGTCCAGGGCGGGCGGCGTCTCGAGTCGGTCGAGGGCGCTCAGGTGCCGCAGCGAGCGTTCCTGACGCGAGCCGGCGTGCAGGGCGGCGACGACCGTACCGTCGAGGTTCGCCGGAGCCGCCATGGCATGCAGTCGCGAGAGGGATTCGACGGCTCGCAGCTCGCGGGCTTCGGGCCGCCACGCGGAAGCGACGCGCAGGTCGAGCTCCGCAGGGGCCCGGTGGTTCTCGAGGCCGCGCAGGGCCGACGCTTGCCGTTGGTGGAGGCGCAGCCAAGTGGCGCAGGCCGCGCAGGCGGCGAGGTGCGCACGGATCTCCTGCCCGGGAGCTTCGACCGCGTCAGCCTCGAAGGCCAACCAGTCGCGAGTGCTACGGCAGATGGGATCCATGTGAAAGGGGAAGCGCTGGGGAGTCGTTGTCGATGGCCGGGAGTCGGCCATGTGGTTTGGATGCGGGTCGCGCCGAGCGGGTTGCGGGTCGCGCCGAGCGGGTTGCGGGTCGCGCCGAGTGGTCGGCAGGTCGCGTTGAATGATGGTTGAGTCGAGTTCAGCCCAAGTAGTGACGGTCGAGGACGGGCGTCAGTTCCCGATCGAGCGCTTGATGGGCTCGCGCGAGGCGGGACTTCACCGTCCCGAGTGAGATCTGCAGCGTCTCCGCGATCTCGTCATAGGAGAGCCCTTCGAGGTACCGCAGCACAATGATGGCGCGCATCTTCTCGCTCAGGCGTCCGATCGCTTGCTGGATCTCTTCTTCCAGCTCGTGGCGCGAAGCGGCGGCCTGTGGCCCTTCGACCGAGTCGTCGCGGAGGTCGAGCTGACCGGCGTCCGCGCCGTCTTCGCCCGTCTCGCGCAGGTGATCCAGCGAAGCGAGCCAGCGGCGGCTGGCGCGACGCTTCAGATCGATGCTGGCGTTGACCGCGATGCGGTAGACCCAGCTGGAGAACTTGGCCTCGAAGCGGAAGCCCGCGATCTTGCGGAAGAGGATCCCGAAGGTCTCCTGAGCCGCGTCGAGAGCGTCCGTCGGGTTGCCCGTGATGCGGTAGCAGACGTTGTAGACGCGGTCCTTGTACTGTTCGTACACCTGCCGGAAAGGGCCTTCAAGGCCGTCCGGAGGCGCTGCGTGGCAGGCTTCGATCAGTTCGCGGTCGGGGTCGATCTTCATGGGCAGGTGTGTACTCCCCTCTCGGACGGGCGGAAGCGCTCGGCGGTTCCCTCTGTGCCGACTCTGGTTACAGAATCTTCATCACGCGAGCAGAGCGACCGCCACCAGGAGCGATCGAGCGTTTCGGCTTCCAAGAACACGGAGCGAACGCCGGCGGTCGATGAGCGAGAACGCTCGTTCGCAACGCATCGCACGCCGCGATCCCACGAGTGGAGCGGAACGGTCCGGCGCGTCGAGTGCGCCGGAGGCTCAGCCGCCGATCAACGAGAGCGGATCGACCGACTTCTCCACCGTGCCGACCGACTGCGAACAGTCGCTCTTGCAGTAGGAATCAAAGGCCTCGACGCAGTCGCCGGAAACGATCTCGCGGGTCACGACACCGCCTGCGACGCCGACCACAGTGGTGACCTGGCGGCAGATCAAGCCCGCGTTCCAGGTCGAGGGCACTTGACCGGGGGGCGGCAGCGGAACGTAGACCGAGCCGCCGGTCGACGTGGAGAGGTCCGCGCGTTGACTGGGACGGTTCTTGAGGTGCGTGCGCAAGAAGACGCTGGCCGTGTCGCTGCGGAGATCGACCACATCCGCGGCGATCACGGAGCCGTTGCTCGCGCGTGCGACCGTGCCGAAGACCGTCAAGGCGCCGGGACCGTGCACCAGTTGCTGCCGAACGGGCAGTTCCAGGATGCGCACCGCGCTGCCGTTCGAAGTCGCGGTCGTCGAGACGCTGCCGTACGTCGCGACGTAGCTGGGCGGGATCGACACCAGCTGGTCGCCGACCAGCATGCCGAAGCCTTGGGCGTAGTCGGTGAAGTTGGCGTTCATGACGTAAGTCGCCATCATGATGTGAATGAAGCCTTCTCCCTGGCGCGCCGTCATGCGGGTCGAGAACTCGCCCGGCAGCGGCACGGAGGCCGCCCAGAAGACCGACGACCCGCGAGCGAATTCCTCGAGGTCGCCGATGCCGTCGCCGTCGGTGTCCGCGAGGGTCTCATCGCTGCGCAAGACCCACTCGAAGTTGTCGCTGAGGCCGTCGCCATCCGTGTCGAGCGGGCCTTCGGCTCCGGGCTCATCAGCAGCCAGGCGCGCTCCGGGGCGCTGCAACAAGGCCGACAGCGCATCCCCTCCGACCAAGACGGCGAGTCCGCCGCATGCGCCCAGAACGGCGAGAGCCGCGGGAGCGATACGGCGCGAGCCTGCGATCCAACGGACCGCGCACTGCCGGCGAGGGGAGAGCTGAAGTGTCATGGGCGAGAGCAGCTGGTGCGGTTCACGGATCCTGAACAGACCCAGCCGCAGCCATCGTAGGGGCAACCCGGCTGAACCGTCAAGGTAACCAATTCAGTTGTCGTGGGCCGATTTTCGGCCGGTCGGCCTGGATTTGCCACGCGTGGTTCCTTTGGGGGTAGCTCACTCCTAAGATGTCCCGCCGTCTACGCGCCCGTAGCTCAGCTGGATAGAGTGTTCGCCTCCGAAGCGAAAGGTCACAGGTTCGAATCCTGTCGGGCGCACCACCCCCTCTGTGGGGGTTCATACGCGGCGCACGGCTTGCCCGATCCGAGATTCTCGGACGACTTGGCCGGACTTCCGAGACCGGAACCGGCCGGGCAGGCGACCGCGGCCTCGGAGCGCTCGAGGCGGTCGACGGCGAGCTCGTCGTTCGCCGCGCGGTGGCCGCCGCCGGCTGTAGTCCGGCCGCCGAGATCTCGCAGGTGCCCGACGACTCGAGCGACACGAGGAGAGGGGCCATCCACTTGCCCCCCGGCGAGTGGACAGCCCCTCGAATGGATGCCTGCGTCAGGCCTCGCAGACCCGTCGTGATGCGTGGATCAGTCCATGTGAGCGACGACGCGCTCATCACCCATCTGAAGCTTCAACTTCATCTCGCTCGACTTGCGGCCGGGCAGGAAGCGCTCGAGGTAACGACCGACGATGCGGTCGTACACGCGCATCACGCCCTTGGTGGCGAGACGGCGAATGAAGTCGATCTGCGCGCGCTTGCCGAGCGAGTAGTTGCCCTGTGCACGCGAGTAGAGCTCGGTTTGTTCAGCGACCATGTACTCGGAGTACAGCATGTACATCACGAGGTAGAGCGGCGCGAGGCGCTTGTAGTTGACCGCCTTGCGGGCCGTACCTTCGAGCCACGGATAGCGCACGACGATGGGGAACCACTTGTGCAGGTTCTCGATGACGTGCTTGTTCTCGATCTCGATCGACGACGTGCGGTTGAACTTCTCAGGGAAGTCGTCGTAGCCGGACACGGCGTAGCCCATGTCCTTGGTCATGTCGTTGATGTCGAACTCGGGGTACGGCTGCATGATCGAGACGAGCGGGTGATCCGCCTTGCACTCGATGTTCAGCTTGACCGTGTCCCAGTCGTCTTCGATCGTTCCGCCGGGACCGCCGAGCATGTTCAGCGTGCCGAGACGGATGCCGTGTTTGCGGATCCAGCCGGCCGAGTCAGTCAGCTGTTGACGCGTGGTGTTCTTGCGGAAGACGGCGTTGCGGATGTAGTCGCTGGCCGCTTCGAGCGCGATGCGTGCGTAGACGCAGCCGGCGCCCTTGAGCATCTCGATGTGCTTCTCGGACGTCATGTTCGCCATCAAGATGACGTCGAACGGCAGGCCGACTTCCTTCGGATAGCGCTCGCAGAACTCCTCGAGCCACTTGTTCGAGAGGTTGAAGATGTCGTCGAGGAAGTGGACGAACTTCAGCGGGTACTCGGCGCGCACGGCGTTGATCTCGTCGATCACGTGCGTGACGGTGCGCTTGCGCGTGTACTCGCGGTTCTTCGCGTTGTAGACCTTCTTCTTCCAAGCGTGGTGGAAGCAGAAGGAGCAGTTCATCGGGCAGCCGCGCTGGCTGACGAAGACCTTGCGTTCCGACTGGCGGTAGATCGGGCCGGCGTCGTAGATCAGCGAGCGGTCGGGGAAGCCCAGCTTGTTGATGTCGTTCTCGAGCGGACGCTGGCAGTTCTTGATGATCTCGCCGTCGGGCTTCTTGAACCAGAAGTTGTCCGTCTCGTAGTAGTCCTCACCCGCCTCGAGCTTGTTCATCAGCTCGACGAGCGCCTCTTCACCTTCGCCGCGACAGATCGCGTCGATGCCGTCGACCTCGACGTACTCGGGCACGAAGGTCGGGTGCGGGCCGCCGACGACGGTCAGCGTGTCCGGCAGGATCTTCTTCACCTTCCGCGCCACGTCGGCGGAGTAGTTGTGCATCCCCGTGGTGGCCGAGAAGAGCACCAGGTCGGGCTTGATCTCTTCGAGCTTCTTGACCCACTGCTTGTCGGGCAGGAAGAGGGCTTGCATGTCGTGGCCGGCGTCTTTTACAGCGCGCGAGAGCCACATCGGGCCGAGCATCTCCTGCGGAAGAAACTCACTGATGAAGAGGGCTTTCATGGGGTCGTTCGTCGGTGGCTGCCTGCGGCGCGAGGGGGTTCGCGCGCGAGAGGACCGACAAGGGGATTTTATCGGACCGCGGGAGGCCGGGGGCCTAGCACAGTTGAAAGTTACCGTTCACGTGAGGTTCGTCTGCGGGATTCCGGCCGCCGCGCAGAGCACGGACTCGACCTCGGAGAAAGTCTCCTCGCGCAGGAAGCGGTCCCTCTGAGCGAGCCCCGCTGCGCTGAACCGGTCGCACAACCCCTTGTCGTCCAGGAGCTTACGCACGGCCGCAGCCAGCTCGCTCGAGTCCCCGGGGTCGACCAGCAACCCGCTCTCACCGTCCACGACGACTTCCGGATTACCGCAGACCCGGCTGGCGACGATCGGCGTGCCGAGGGCTTGGACCTCGAGCAGCGTGTGCGAGAGCCCCTCGTAGAGGCTGTTCAGCACGAAGACGTCCGCCGCGCGGATGTAGAGCGGGATCTTCGCGTGCGGGACGTTGCCGAGGAAGTGGACGCGTTCCGCCAGCCCGCGCTCGCGCGCCAGCGCCTTCCACTCGTCCTCCATGTCGCCGTCGCCGCAGATCACCAGCTCGACGTCGTCCGGCAATTCGGTCAGCGCTTCGATCACGCCGTCGACGCGCTTCCAACCCATCAGCCGGTTGATCGAGAGCAGGTAGCGCTTTGAAGCATCGAGCCCCAGCTGCGCCCGCGCCTCGTCGCGCGTCTCGCTGACCGAGTCCGGATCGGGTCCGTGGTACGCGTTGAAGATGCGCCGCACCTTGTCCGCCGGCACGCCGTAGGTCTGGATCAGGATCTGACGCAGGAACTCAGAGCACGAGATAATCCGACTGCACCACCCCCACCACCGACGCTGCAGCTGGCGCGCGAGGTTCACGCGCCAGTTGCCGTAGTCCTTGCCCTGGTACTCCGTGATCGTGTCGTCGCCGATCCAACCCTTGCGGTGCGCGATCTCCCACGAACCGTCGACCATGATGCGGATCACGACGGGCACGCCGCGCAGCTTCGCGGCCAGCACGTGCAGCAGCGCGAGGTGTTCCTGCACATAGACGACGTCGTAACCCTTCACTTCGCGCAGTACCCGCCAGAACGCCTTCAGATAGCGCACCGGCAGCGGCCCACGCGGAATCGAGAGCACCGGAAACGGATAGCCGGTCGGCTGCGGATCGGAACAGAAGGCGACGACCTTCACTTGATGCCCGCGCTCGACCAAGAAGCGCCCGATGCTCGGGACGTAGGTCGAGGGGCCGCCGAGATCCGGAGGGAAGATGGGAGAAGTGATCAGGACGCGCATGGGGGGACCCTGGTCAGATCGGCCAGGGCAGGCGCGGAGTGTAGAGAAGTACGGTACCGCGTTCGATTTTTCCGACTGAGCGGCGAGGCCGATGCGCTGCACCAGTCTCGCCGCTCAATCGGAAAAATCGAACGCGGTACCGTGCTTCTCTACGCGCCGCAGGGCGTCTTCTCGTCGCGGTGCGACTCTTTGTCGCCGGCGATCGCCTGCAAGCGCTCGGCGGTGATGTCGCCGGTCGGGTAATCACCGTTGAAGCACGCGTTGCAGAAGGCGCCGAGCTTCTTGTTGCCGGCGCGCGCCGCGTCGTTCATCGCCTCGAGGTCGAGGTACATCAGGTGGTCGACGCCGATCGCTTCCGCGATCTCCGGCGTGCCGCGACCGGTCGCGACGAACTCGGTCTTCGACGCCATGTCGATGCCGTACGGGCAAGGTGCGACGAGCGGCGGGCTACACGAAGCGAGGTAGACGCTCTTCGCGCCGGCGTCCCGCGCCATCTGCACGATGCGTCGCGAGGTCGTACCACGCACGATCGAGTCATCGACCAGCAGCACGTCCTTGTCCTTGAACTCGAGCGGGATCGGGTTCAGCTTGCGACGGATCGACGACTGGCGGTTCTGCTGCGTCGGCATGATGAAGGTCCGGCCGATGTAGCGGTTCTTGACCAAGCCTTCGCGGTACGGGATCTCCATCTCGAGTGCCATCGCGAGCGCTGCATCGCGCGACGAGTCGGGGATCGGAATGATCACATCCGGCGTCGGAGCGCCGGCTTCCTTCCACTGTCGCGCCAGAGCTTGACCGAAGCGCACGCGCGTCTTGTAGACCGAGACGTCGTCGAGGAAGGAGTCGGGGCGCGCGAAGTAGACCAGCTCGAAGATGCACGGACGGTGCGGCTTGTCGGAGAGCTTCTCGTGCGCGACGTTGCGATCGGCGTCGATGAACACCGCTTCGCCGTTGCCGATGTCGATCGTGCGGTCGTAACCGTTCACGTCGAGCACCACGGACTCCGAAGCGCAGGCGAACCACTTGCCTTCTTCGGTCTCTTTCTCGCCGAAGCAGATCGGCTTGATGCCGTAGGGGTCGCGAAAGGCGACCATGCCGACGTCGGCGAGCGTCGCGACGACCGAGTACGCCCCGCGCACCTCGGCGTAGACCGCGCGCACCGCGTGGAAGACGTCGTCTTTGTCGATCTTGTGCCCCGGCTTCACGCGCTCCGCCAGCGCTCGCGCGAAGACGAAGAGGATCACCTCGAGGTCGCACGAGGAGTTGAGGCGCATGCCCGTCGAGCGGAAGTCCTTCTCGACCAGCTCGGAGTAGTTCGAGAGGTTGCCGTTGTGCGCCATCGCGATCCCGACCGGGAAGGTCAGGTGGAACGGCTGCGCATCCTCGCCGCGGTTGCCGCCGATCGTGGGGTAGCGCACGTGACCGACGCCCAGGTTGCCCTTCAGCCGAGACATATTGTCCTGGTTGAAGACCTCGAGCACGAGACCGAGCCCCTTCTTGACGTGGAAGGAGTCGGTGAAGGTCGTGATGCCCGCCGCGTCTTGGCCGCGGTGTTGCACGGCCAGAAGGCCTTCGTAGAGCTCACCCGCGACGTCGGTGCCGTCGGGGCCGTAGATGCCGATGAATCCGCACATGGCGTGTGGAGGGGTCGTTCGGGGCCTGGGGGGAGGGTGCTCGACGGTCCGGGGGGGGCCCAGCGAGCGCACGGGGCGAACATGTTAAGGTCCACGCGCGGAGAGCGGTGCCGCGAGGCGGCGGAAACCGCGCCGATGCGCCAAGGTATAGTGGATCACGATGCCGCGCACTCCCCGCCCGCTCTCCATGGAACGCTTGCAGCGGGCCGACTCATCCTGGGGACGAGCGGTCTGCCTCGCGCTGCAACCCTGGAGGCTGTTTCGGCGGCGCAAGCGCTCGAACGGCCCCGTGCGCCGGGTGCTGATGATCAAGTTCTGGGGCATGGGCAGCCTGCAGCTGCTGACGCCGGCGACGCGCGCACTGCGCGAACGGCACCCCGGGGCTCACCTCGCGCTACTGACCCTCGAGCAGAACCAGGTCTTCGCCCGAGGGCTCGGGCTGTGGGACGAAGTCGTCGTCGCCGACGTGCGCGTGCCGTCGTGGCCCCGCGTCATCGGTCGCCTGCTCGGTCTCTTCTGGCGCTTGCGCCGCGGTCGCTACGACCGGGTCTACGACTTCGAGTTCTTCACGCGGGTCTCCGCCGTCGCGGCCTTCGTGACCGGAGCGCCGTGGACCGTCGGCTTCGCCTCCGAACGAGTCTGGCGCGGCGCTCTGCACCGCGAGCGCGCGCAGTTCAATCGCTACCGACACGTCGCGCACAACTTCTACGCGCTCGCCGGCGGTACGGGCGAGCTCGGCGACCTCAGCCCGTACGTTCCGTCGCACGCCGAGCGCGCGCAAGTGTGCGAGCGCTTGCGAGGCCCGCTCGCCCAGCGCCCGTATGTCGTGCTCAACGCGAACGCCGGTGAACTCTCGCTCGAGCGCCGCTGGCCCACCGAGCACTTCGCGAGGCTCGCGCGACGCTTGGTGCTCGAAGACGGCCTGCGCGTGGTCTGGATCGGCAGCAAGGATGAGCGCGAGCACGTCGAGCTCGCGGCGCGCGCCGCCCTGCCGCTGCCCGCGGGAGCCGGCGTGCAGCTCGCCGGAAAGCTGGCGATCGGCGAGCTCTGCGCGTTGCTCGAAGGAGCATCCGCGGTCGTCTCCAACGACAGCGGCCCGATGCACCTCGCCGCGGCACTCGGCGTTCCGACGATCGGACTCTTCGGTCCCGAGACGCCGGTCATGTACGCGCCCCTCGGAACCTACACGGCGGTCTTCTATCGCCCGCCGCAGTGCAGCCCGTGCATCAACGTTCACGACAACAAGCTCTCGAACTGCGTGCTCGGGAAACCCGAGTGCTTGGTCTCGATCGAAGTCGATGAAGTGCACGCGCGCGCGCTGGCCTTGATCGAGTCAGCGCGTGAAGAAGGACGCGCCGCACCGCTCCACGCGTAGCCCGAAGATGCGTGTCCTCCTGCTCAATCCGCCGTCCGAGCGGGTCGTCATCCGCGATTACTTCTGCTCCAAGACGACGAAGTCGAACTACCTGTTCCAACCGATCGACTTGGTCGTCTTGTCGGGTTGGCTCGCCGACGATCACGAGCTCGAGGTGCTCGACTGCATCGCGGAACGACTGTCGCCCGTCGATGCGTTAGCGCGCATCCGACAGCTGGATCCACAAGTGATCGTGTCGCTCGTCGGCTCCGTCTCGTGGAACGAAGATCGCACCTTCTTGCGCGCTCTCGCCTTGGACGACCGCCGCATCATCGCGATCGGCGATGTGCTGCACGAAGAGCCCGAGATCCGCTTGGCCGCCGAACCGTGGCTCGAAGCGATCCTCGACGACTTCGCCTGCGACTCACTGCCGCGCTACTTGGCCGGCGAACGCGACGGACTGGTCGGCATGACGGTGCGTTGCCCCGACGACAGCTTCGCGACGCTGCCCCCCGATCGCACCAAGCGCTATCGCGTGCCGCGCCCGCGCCACGAGCTGTTTCCAACGCGCGGCTATCACTTTTCCTTCGCGCGGCGCGCGCCCTTCGCGACGCTGCTCACGGACTACGGCTGCCCCTATCCGTGCAGCTTCTGCGTGATCTCGACGATCCCGTTCCGCACGCGCGAGATCGCCGACGTGCTCGAAGAAGTCGATCACCTGCGCGGGCGCGGAGTGCGCGAGCTGTTCTTCATGGATCAGACCTTCGGTGTGCGACGCGAACGCGCACTCGAGCTCTGTGCCGCCTTCGCGGAGCGCGGCGATCTGTCGTGGACGGCCTACACGCGGCCGGACCTCGCCGACGACGAGCTGCTCGGTGCGATGCGCGCCGGCGGTTGTCACACGGTGATGATGGGCGTCGAGTCCGCCGACGACGCACTGCTCGGGCTGTACGAGAAGGGCTATCGCGCCAGCGAAGTCGGAGAGGCCTTCACCCGTGCGCGTCGCCACGGCTTGCGCACCGTCGGCACTTTCATCATCGGTCTGCCCGAAGAGACCGAAGCCAGCTTGCGCGCGACGCTGCAGCTCGCGATCGCGCTCGACATGGACTTCTTGTCGTTGAACGTCGCCGTACCGCGCTTCGGCACGCCCTTCCGAGCGCGCGCGCTCGAGCTGGGACTCGCCAACGCGAACGAACTCGTCATGGACCAAGGCGGAGCGGACGCCTTCTTGCCCACGCTGACGCTGGACCGCGTGCGCATGCTCGAGCTGAAGCGCAGCATGGTCCGCAAGTACTACTTGCGTCCGAGCTACTTGCTGCGCCGCCTTCTCGCCGTGCGGACCTGGCACGAGCTCAAGGGCCAGGTGCGCGAGGGCGTCGCGCTCCTGGCCAAGAACACCTGAGCGACGCTACTTGCCGAGGATCACGCGACGCGCCGCCTCGAGGTCGCTGTCGGTCGATCCCAAGTAGTCGCTGGCCGCCGGAACGACCGCGACGTCGACTTCGATGCCGCGCCCGTCGTAACGCCGACCGTCCGGACGGAACGACGCCATGCTCGAGAGCCGCACGCGAAGCCCGCTGTGCGCGAGCGCGAAGCCGCGCGAGCGGCCGCTGCCGCCACCCGAAGCACGACCGACGAGCGAGACTTGCGGCAGCTCGGTGAGCGCACCGAGGAAGATGTCCGTCGCGCTGAAGCAGTCCTCGTCGACGAGCACGCACACCGGACCCTCGAAGCGTCGCTCCGCCGCAGCCGGACCGATCACCATGTAGTGCCACTCCGAGAACTCGGTGCGCGGCAGCTGCCAGTCCGCCTCGAAGCCCTTCGCACACTGAGCGATGGCGGCACGTTCGCTCGCGCTCCAGCCGCTCCAGCCGGCGGGGAACATGAAGCGGTTCTCGAGGTAGCCGCCCTCACGCACGGGTGCTTCGCCCGGCGCGAGCCGGTACGCCCCGACGTTCGCAACCAGCGGGCCGTCCGACGGATCGATCAGTCGCGCCGCGACGGATCGCAAGATGTCACGTGAGCCGCCGCCGTTGTCGCGCACATCGAGGATCCACCCACGCGCTCCGCTGAGCTCGTCGAGGCTACGCTCCAAGGCGCTGATCACCTCGCGTTCGCTCGCCATCCGATCGATGCGCAGGTAGCCGATGTCGTCCGCGAGCATCCCACTCGCGCTCTGCGGCCAGCTGCCGTAGCTCGGTTTGCGATCCGTCACCGTGAGTTCGCGCGTCACGCGATCCCCCGCAGCGTTCGCGAGGGTGACCAAGACCGTCTTCGAGCGCGGCAAGCCCAGCTCTGCGCGCAACCAACCCAGGTAGCGCAACCCGCGCTCGCTGCGACGCCGCGTCGTGTGTGCTGCACCGCGCGCCTCGATCGACAGCGCCGCGTCTTGCCAGCGCTCGAGCGGCACGCCGTCGAGCTCGACGAGCACCGGATGATCGGGATCGAGCAAACCGCTGCGATCGGGCATCAACGCGACCGTGCCTTCCGCGCAGTCCTCGACCAAGAACGGCGTGTACTCGCGCGGCAGCAAGCGCGCGATGTTCGCGTCGACGCGCGTGTGCCCGTCACCGAAGCGCGCGAGGAGCTTGCGCAGCGTCAGCTCGAGCTCGGGCACGGCGACTTGGTCGCGCAGGCCGAGGCGTGCAGCGTCGAAGCAGGCTTCGACATCCACGCCGTTCAGCGCGGCGTAGCTGTAGCGCTGGCGAACGAGCCACTCGAGCTGATCGAGGTCCTGTTCAGCCTGGTCGCGCGTGATCGTCGGCCCAGCGGCCCACTCCGGCAGCGTGAGCGGTTCCGCCAGATCGCGCTGCGCCGGACTCAGCTCGCGCGAGTGTTCGCGATCCACGCGGTCGTACTTCAGGCGGCCTCCCAGCACATCGCCGAGGACCTTCAGGTCGCCCACATCGACGTTGTTGTGCTCCCACACGCGGCGCCGGTTGCCCTCACTCATCGGCACATCGTCCCGAGTCGAGCGCACGCCGTGCTCGTCGCGCAAGACGAGCTCGACGGTCTCGCCCGGCTCGTGCCCCAGCTCCCAGAGGACTTGCACCAAGTCTTCGCTGAAGCGCTTCTGCCAGCGACTGCCGTGCTCCGCCTTGCAGTGCGCGACGAGCTTCTCCGCCGCAATGCCGTCCAGCTCGACCAAGCGGTACCAAGCGCCGTCGACGCGCACGCGCGGCGTCTCGGCATCCCACTCGACCGCCGTGAAGGGCGAGAGCTTCGGAATCCAGTCGTCGTCGATGCGCGACAAAGCGGCGCTGCGCAGACGAGTCACGGCGCTCGACGCGTAGTAAGGAGCGGCGGCGGCGCCGAGGGTGCTGCCGACCAGGAGTGTTGCGATCAGGTTCTTCATGGTGACTCGCTTCGAGTGCGTTGTGATTCACGGTCCACCTCATGCGACACCCCGGCCGCGAAGCCGGCGGATGGAATTCTCGAGAAAGCCCCCGCCGGCCGACAGGCTCGGGTGTGGAGATATGATGAGCGCGCAAGATGGGCGAGATCTCCGACGAACAACTGTGGTCCTGGGTGGACCGCCAGGCACCCGAGCTGGAAGCGCACCTCGCCGCGCATCCCGCCGACGAGGCGCGGGTGCGCGAGTTCCAGAAGGCGATGGGAATCGCCGGCGAATCCGTCGCCGCGCGTGCACTGCCGCCGGTGATCGGGCCGTACGAGATCACGCGGCAGCTCGGTGAGGGCGGCATGGGCGTCGTCTTCGAGGCGCGCCAATCCAATCCTGCGCGGCTCATCGCGCTGAAGGTCCTGCGCTCGCTCGCCGGCGACACGCGACGCTTGCGCCTCTTCGAGCGCGAAGCCGGCGCGCTGGCGCGGCTCTCGCATCCGTCGATCGCCGCGGTCTACGAGGCCGGCGGCAACGCGAACGGCGAGCACTGGATCGCGATGGAGCTGGTTCCCGGCGAACCGCTGCACGTGCACCTGAAACGCCGCGAGCGAAACACGCGCTGGAAGCTCGAGTACGCCATCGAGGTCTGCGCAGCGCTCGAACACGCGCACTCGCGCGGCGTGCTGCACCGCGACCTGAAGCCGTCGAACCTGATGGTGACGCCCGAGGGTCACGCGAAGGTGCTCGACTTCGGCCTCGCGCAAGTCGCCGACACCGACCAGTCCCTCAGCTTCTTCACCGCGAGCGGTGACGGCCTCATGGGCACGCTGCCCTACATGAGCCCGGAACAGTCGAGCGGTCGCCCCGAAGACCTCGATGCGCGCAGCGACGTCTATGCGCTCGGCGTCGTGTTGTACGAGATGCTGACGGGTCGCCTGCCGCACGAGCTCGCCGGCGTGCCGTTGCCGCAAGCCGCCCGCATGATCGCGGAACGCGACCCGCGCGTACCGTCGTCGTACGACCGCAAGTTGCGCGGTGATCTGGACGCGATCCTCTTCAAGGCACTCGCCAAGTCGCCGAAGCGCCGGTACGCGTCCGCCGCCGAGCTCGGCGACGATCTGCGCCGTCACCTGGACGGTCACGCGGTGCGCGCGCGACGCTTGCGCCTCGGTTATCGCCTGCGCCGCTTCGTGTGGCGTCGCCGCGTCGCGCTGCTCTTGATGCTCAGCTTGCTGATCTCGGCCGTCTGGTTCGTGCAGAACCTGACGCCCTTCTCGCTCGGTCACAGTCAGCTGTACGGCAAGGATTTCCTGCCGGAGACGACGCCCTTCGACGACTTGCGCTGGCGTGCGCACCGGCCCGAAGTGTTGGTCGACGGTCGCTGGCACGAGCTCGTCGCGATCGAAGGCCTCAACGTCGGCTTGATCCTCGAGTACGCGAAACAGACGGCCGGCGGCAACTGGCGCAAGCGCTTCAGCGAAGACCTGCCGGTGGTCATGATGGGACTCCGCACGAGCACCTTGCTGTACGCCGACTTGCGACTTCGCGACCTCGAGACCGGACGCGAGACGGTGGTCACACGGCGCATGCGCAAGGACGCGCGCGACTCCATCCGCAACGCTCGCAATCTGTCTCCATTCCGCGATGCGCGCTTTGTGGATAGCGCCGTTGAAGTCGAAGTCGACGGCAAGTGGACCCGGCTGGAGAGCATCGCCGGCTTGCCCGTCTCGGAGTGGCTGGCTGCAGCCGCCGAACAGCGCGTGTTCCCCGCCGCCGCGTTCACGAGGGACTTCTACGACCTGCACACAGGTCTGACCGGGGACAGTCCGGCAGAGACCGTCGCGGTGACGCTGGTCGACGACACCGGTTCGCACGACGTCGAGCTGCTCCTGGATCGCACCAACGCCCTGGCCGGCTTACCGATGCTGCGCGGGATGTTCGACGAGCCGGAGCAGAGCGAGTGAAGAGCGCCGGACGACTGCGTGAACTCTATGGCGAACCGCTGCGCCGTTTCGCGCTCGGTTACTTGCGCGACGACGCTGCAGCGGACGACCTCGTACAGGAAGTCTTCCTGCGCGCGCTCCAGAGCGAAGAAGAACCCGATCAAGCGCGGCCGTGGCTGTACCGCATCGCGCGCAACCTGTGCCTCAATCAGCTGCGCGACGGCGCGCGGCGCGGCGAAGGACGCTTGCGCACGGCCTTCGACGCAGTCGACTCGCGCACCGGTGCGCTGACCCGGCTGGTCGGCGCCGAACGCGGCGATCAGCTGAACGACTGGCTCGCGCAGCTCAGCACGGAACATCAAGAAGTGCTGCGCCTGCGCTACGCGGAGGATCTGTCGCGCGCCGAGATCGCCGAGGTGCTCCAGATCCCGCCGTCGCTGGTCAAGACGAGGCTCTACGAGGGCATTCGGCGGCTGCGCTCCCTCGCCTCGGAGTGACGCCCCTGAGTCCGCTGGAGACGAACAGGCGGACGTGTCGACGGCACAGTCCGCCCGTTCGACTGCACAGGCGACGGCCGGCGAGCTAGCATGGTGGCGTTCCGCCGCCGCGCCTCCGAAAGACCAGCCATGCATCTCAGCCTCAAGACCATCGCGATCGCCCTCGTCTTCTGCGCGTCCTGCGCCTCGACCTCCGAACTGGCGCCGGCTCCCACCCCCGCGACTCAAGAGCCCGCCGAAGAACCCGACCTCGCTCCGGAAGTCGTCTCCGCGATCGATGCTGGGAAGGCCGGCTCCGAACACGAGCTGCTCGCGAAGCTCGCGGGCGAGTGGACGGTCCAGATGAAGATGTGGATGGCGCCCGACGCGCCGCCGCTGACGCCGACCGCGACGGCGACCAACGAGATGGTGCTCGGCGGCCGCTTCCTCCGGACGCACTCCACGGGCGAGATGAAGTTCGGCGGCACGTCGCTGCCGGTCGAGTCCATCGGGATGATGGGCTTCGACCGCCGAGGCGGCGTCTACACCTCGGTCGGCTTCGACACGATGGCCACTTACTACGTCACCTCAGCGGGGCCGCGAGATCCCGAGACCGGTGTCATCACGATGTCCGGTAGCGACCACGACAAGCGCACCGGCGTCACGCAGACCTACAAGTTCGTGATGCGCATCATCGATGACGATCACTACGTCATCGATCTCTACTTCACCAACTTCGAGATGACGCACGGGCAGGACGAGTTCCACCTGGTCGAGATGAGCTACACGCGCAACTGATCGCAGCTGGATCGAAGCGCGCTTTCCGACCGATAGCGCCTGACTCCGCATGACTCGCTCCATGCTCAGCCGCAAGGCACTGGTCGCCGCCGTCTCGACAGCGGTCTTCGCCACGGCGGCGTACGTGATCTATCCGTACCTGCAAGCGGAGCCCCAGACCGTCCAACTCGTCGACACGACCGATGAGCTGCAACGGGTGACTCAGGAACGCTTCGAGAACGCAGAGCGCTCGAACGAGCTCGAGACGAACTATCCGCGGGCGCTCGTGCGCGAGACACTGAGCGAAGAACAAGCGAAGCTGTTCTTCCCCGGCATCGGTTCCAACCCCTCCAGCGAGTACGACCCGCTCGAGTTCATCCGACGCGCGCCGCACTTCGACAAGTGGTTCAAGTTCGCGGAACACCCAGACGGCGGCTGGCAATTGCGCACGAACGCGCTCGGGATGCGCAATGACGGCGAGGTCTCCGAGACACCTCCCGACCTACGCGTGCTCGTCACGGGTGACTCGCACGTGGAAGGCGTCTGCGCGAATCAGGAGTCATGCACCTTCGTGCTCGGCGAGCTGCTCGCAGGCGCCAACCCGGGGCGCAGCATCGAAGTGCTGAACGCCGGCGCTGGTGCTCACAACTTGTTCAATTACCTCGGCACCTTCGAGCGCTTCGCCTACCTGAAGCCCGACATCTACGTCGTGGTCGTTTACGGCGGCAACGACTTCTCCGCCTCGATGCTGCTTGACCGCTACTTCCGCAAGCGCCCCGCGTTCAAGACGCGGCCGCACATGTTCGAGCAGCAAGACATGCGGGCAGCGGCGGGAAGTCTCTTGCCGCAAGAACTCTCGCAGGACGTCTACTTCAGCAACAACCCGGACGACTTGCCGCTCGCGGTCGAGCTTGCCTGCGCTTTCAGTGTCGAACTGCACGCGCTCTGCGAGGCGCAAGGAACGGAGCTCTTGTTCGTCTACTTGCCGCCGCCCACGCAGGCACAACCGCAACACTTCCAAGACGAGCTGGACGACCTGATGTCCTCCGCACGCATGGACCCGAAGTGGCTCGGATCGAGCTCACGCATCGCGGACCAATGGCTGAGCTTCCTCGACGACCGCGGATTCGAGTGCATCGACCTGCGCGAGAGCTTCCGCGAGAGCGAAGCTTGCCTCTACTGGCGCACGGACCACCACTTGAACGTGGCCGGACACGAACGGCTCGGACGCGCTGTGTTCGACCGGCTGGCTGAGCACTATCCGCGCTGATCGCGCGCTTCGATCCAGTCCGCAAGCTCGGCTGCGCACGCCCCCACATCTCCTGAGTCGAAGCTTGCTACGTACTTGCGCTCCTTCTCGGAGTGCAGGTACAGCGGGTCGTAGTACTTCTCGAGCAGCAGCTCGACGAGCTCCTCTTCGCGGTCGGAGGTCAACAAGCCGACCAAGACACCGTCATACTTGTGCTTGCCGAGACGTTTCTCGATGTACGGCAGCTGCTTCACAAGTTGTTCGCGACTCGAGTCCGTCGACAAGTAATCCTCGCAGAGCACTTGCACGCGCCGCGGAATCGACGCGGTGATCTCGAGGTTGACACCTTCGTCGAGCACCGACCAGAGGCCCGCCGGGATGACGGCATCGCCGACCTTGCGGCTCTCGCCTTCGAACACGACGCGTCCGGGGAACCCGGCGCGGAGTCGATCGGCGAGCACGGATTCGAAGCGCTTCTGCGTGACGGGTTCGAGCCCCACCATGCCGAGGATCGACGAGCGATGGCCCGCTGCGCCCTCGAGGTCGAGCGTCAGGCCCGGCCGAATGCGTTCCAGTTCGCGCAGCACGAGCGTCTTGCCCGTGCCCGTCAACCCACGCAAGACGAACGCCGGCGGCGCATCCCATTCGGAGAGACCGCGCACCACCTCGGTGCGGTAGTTCTTGTAGCCGCCGTACAAGATGTGCACGTCTTCCCAACCGAGCGCGCAAAGGAAGGCGGCGACCGAGGCGGATCGCAATCCGCCGCGCCAGCAGTGCACGACGAGGGCGCCTTGCGGCAGGCGATCCACTTGCAGCGGTTGCAGCTCGCGCGAGAGCCCTTCGATGCCGCGTTCCGTGATGCGGTCGACGAGCTCGGGGAAGCCCTGTGCGCTGAAGTCCCGGTGCGCGAAGGCGGCGATGTCCGAGACGAGTTCGGCGATGCGCTCGTGCACGATGCGTCGCCCTTCGGCGAAGGCGTCGTCGGGCGAGCTGCACTTGTAGAGCGTCCCGATCAGCGCGCGCTCTTCATTGCTGAACAGCGGCACGTTGTACGCACCAGGCAGGTGGTCGTCGCTGAACTCTGCAGGGGTTCGCAGATCGACGATCGTGGCATCCCGCCGGGCGAGGAGCATCCGGGGCTCGACGGCGGGCAGGCCGGCTAGCGTGGTGTGAGGTTCCTGATCAGTCATCGGCTCGGCGCGCGTGGCGCGAAGCCGAGCAGTATAGGCGCGCTCGTCGGGCTGCGGCAGACCGCTACGAGTTCGTCTGCGACTTGTTCGGGCCTGCGCGCCCACCATCCCGCTTGCGCGGTCCTTCGTCGGGGCGCTGCGGCGGAGGGTTCCCCGCGCCGTCCGAGCGACGCTCGCGTTCGTCCCGATCCGCGCGACGCGGCGGCGGATGATGGCCGCCCTCACCTCCTGGACCGCGGTGGCGCCGCGGGGGCGGCGGCGGGCCGGCTTCACCCTCGGGCAGCGGCGGCGGGCCGCCGCCGCGACGGCGTCCCCGCTCTCCGCGCGCACCGGGGCGTCCGCTGCCCCGTTCACCCAAGCCGAGACAGAGGTCGCCGTTCAGCTCACGAGCGCGCTTCCAGAACTCGCGCTTCGGCAGGCCCCGCATCGACTCGATCTCTGCGGCTTCGACCAGGCCGCTGCTCTCGAGTGCACCCAGCAGGCGTTCCCGTCGGCGCGCATCGACTTGCTCGTGACGCTCGGCGGGGGACAAGTGCGAGAATTCGAGCCGGTCTTCCGGTCGGGTGCGGCTCGCGCTGCGGAAGCGGCGGGCGTCCACGCGCCATTCTTCGTCGCCTTGCGGCGGCGGTCCACCGAAGAACGGGCGGCCGGGTTCCCAACCCTGCGCTTCGCGCATCCGCATCGCTTCCTCGAAGAAGCGGTCCGGAGGCAAGGTCTCGAGGCGGTCCCACTCTTCGGGAGCGACACCATCCGGCAGTCCGTGCTCTTTTACCGCCTGGCGACGGTGGCGCTTGCCGAGCTCGAGCAGCTTCTCTTTCTGCTTCGCGGGCGGCAGTTGTTTCCACGCTTCGACTTCCTCGTGCGGCACACCGAACTCGCGGCCGAGCTTCTCGAGGGCGCGTGGGCTCCACTCCTTGTTCACCTGGCGCTTGAAGTCCTGGAAGAAGCGTCGACGGTCTTGCGGGCTGGCGTTGTTCAGGCGCTCGCGCCAGTCGACCGGCAGCTTCTCTTCGAGGCGACGCGCCTCGACGTGCAGCTCGTCTTCGACCATCTCGCGCAGGATGCGCTCGCGTTCTTGCGGCGGCAGGGCGGCGAGGCGCGCGCGGTCGCGCTGATTGAGTCGCTCGACGAGCTTGCGCTCGACGTGCTCGAGGTGGCGACGTCGACGCTCGAGCTCGCGACGGTCGGTTTCGCCCATGCTGCGCAGCTTCTCGTAGCGTTCGCGCAGTCGTTCTTTCTCGCTCGGCGAGAGACGTTCCCAACGGCGCCGCGCCGACTCGAGGTCGACGGGTTTCTGTTGACCCTCGGCACCGGCGGCCTGTTGACCGGCACGGGCGGCGTTCTCGGCGCGCGCATCCTGAGCGGACGCCGGGGAACCGATCGACAGCAGCGCACTGAAGATCAACACGCAGGGGGTTCGCAGGAGGCGCGACATCAGCCGTCCTCACCCTCCGGCGTGGCCGCGTCATCGCCGGTCGACTCGTAGAGCGTGTACTCGAGCAACCACTCGGAGCTGATGTCGATGCCGGCGGCGAGCTCGAGGTCGAGGTTCTCGTCGGTCCACAACACGTCTTCCTCGAGCAGGTCGAGTACGGCGAGTAGGTCGTCGTCCTCCGCGGCGGGCAACGATGATTCCGCGGCGACTTCGACGCCGTCGGTGGTGTTCACATCGGGCAGTTGATCGCCCGGCGCAACGGACGAAGATCCTTCGACGAAGTCCGGCGTGACGGGTGCCTCTTCGCCCTTGAAGGCGAAGAGCAACACGACCGTCGCTGCGGCAGCGGCAGGCCACGCCCAGCGACGGTCGAAGACAAAGCGCGATGCCGGAGCCGGCGCGCGGAGCGCGTCCAAGCCGTCGAGCACTCGCGCGGCGAGGTCGGACGGGATCGCGACTTCGCGGTCGAGGTCGAGCAGCGCTTCGAGGCGCGCGTCTTGTACGCCGGCCAGCACGCGCTGAGCCAAGCCCGCGGGAGCCTCGACCTCTCGATCGCTCTCCAGCAAGCGATCGAGGGCCGCTTCACCCGCTGCGACGCCGCGCAAGCGCGCGAGCAATGCCACGCGCCGCTCGATCGAGAGGCGCGGCTCGGGCAGGGCCACGAGCAGTTCCTCGAGCGCTTCTTCGCGCGCGAGCAAGTCGCGACAGCCGTCGCAGCCGAGCAGGTGTTCGTGCCATCCGAGCGGTGCAAGTTCCTCGGGCCGTGCACGGCCTTCGAGCGCGAATTCGAGCTGCAGGCGGAACGCCCGGCAGGCTTCTTTGAGTTCGTTCATGACAGTTCCCCTTGGCGCAAGCAGGGGGCGAGCCACTCGCGCAGGCTCTCGCGAGCGCGGTGGACGAGCGACTTGATCGCTTTCTCGGAGGAGCCGAGCACATCGGCGATCTCGACGTAAGGAGTGTCGTGGTACTTGGCGAGGACCAACGCCATGCGTTGGTTCTCGGGGAGACGCGCGATGGCGGCGCGAACCATCTCGACGACATCGTCACGCTCCAGCAGCGTGTGGGGTTCGGGGTCGTCACCGGCCTGCAGGTCGCCCAGTACCGCAGATCCGTCCGCCGTGCCGACCGGTTGGTCGAGCGACAGGACGCCGGAGCCCGCAACGCGCTGCGTCTCATTCACGGCCAGGTTGAACGCGATGCGATAGAGGTAGGTCGAGAAGCGCGCCGTCGGTTGGTAACGGTCCTTGGCCCGCAGGATGCGCAGGAAGACCTCTTGGACCAGGTCTTCGCGACCCGGCCGGCGGCCGAGAAAGCGCGTCAGCAGCGCGAAGACCTGCGAAGAGTAGCGTTCGATGAGCGCATCGAACGCCGCCTCGTCGCCGGCTTGCCACGCGAGCATCCACTGCACGCCGGGGTCGTCTGAGTAGTCATGAGCCATGGTCGAGAGGCCCGAACCGCGTCCATGGCGGGAGGTTCCGCGCCCTTTCCACGAGTTTCGTCGGCCACGGCGCCCAGCGGGAGAGGAATCCGCGCGGGATCGAGAGCGATCAGTCCCGGGGGCGCACCTGCGGGGTCCACTCGATGCCGCCCTCGAGCGGACGGGCGGCCTTCCAGGGGCGTACGACGTGGGTCGGTCGCCCCAAGAGGTCTTCAAGGCCGATCGGACCGAAATCGCGGCTGTCGCGGCTGGAACCCGAGTTGTCGCCCAGCAGAAAGAGCTCGCCCGGACCCAACTGGAACGCCTCGCGCACCGCGAGGTCCCCCCGCGAGGTGTAGTGCAAGTCGCGCCACAGCCGCAAGCCGTCGAGCGCGACGCCCCCGCCGCCGACCTCGATCCAGGCCCGCGGACCCCGCGAACGCCCCTCTCCGAAGAAGTCGAGCGGGTGACGCCGCGGCGCTCCGTACTGGTGATCGATCACGCGCCGACCGTCGAACCACAGCTCGACACGGCCGTCGACGCGGCCGAGCACCCACTCGTGCGCTCCGGGCGCGACTTCGAGCTCGAGTTCGGTCAGCAACTCGCTTTCCGTCGCGCCGGGCTCGGGACCTGGGATCGGATACGACAGCAAGCGCACGCGCCGCTTGCCGCCCGCCTCGGAACCGATCCAGCCGATGAAACGATCACCCTGCGCCGCCACGGCCAGCAGCGCCCGACTGTTCGGTTCTTCGAGGTCGAGAGCCGCACCGATCCACAAGTCGCCGACCTCAGTCGCGCCTTCGACGAACTCGCCCTGCCCGTCGATGTAGTGGTCGGCAAGCCGCCGCGCGTACTCCAGCCGCGCGACCGGACGCTCGGGCGCGCCGTCGTGACGCCAACCGGTGCCTGTCGCCTTCCAACCGACAATGCCGATCCCGGCGCCGGACTGGAAGTGGTTCTCGAGCGCGAGGCGTTCGTCGAAGACCGGCACCGGCCGCGTGCGTCGTGCGCTGATGTCGACCGGTTCGCTACCTCGGTAGACATAGAGATCGCCCTCTTCGATGCGCACCGACTCGCCGGGGAGCCCGACGACGCGCTTGACGCGCGGAATCGGTTGACCGGGAACGCGCACGACGACCAGGTCGAAGCGCTCCGGTCGCGCGCCTGAGTAGCGCACGAGCACGTGTTCTCCGGACTCCGGATCTCCGTGGATCGTCGGTTCCATCGAGCGGCTGTCCACCAGGAAGACGCCGAAGAAGAACAGTCGCGCGAAGAGGTAGGTGCCCCCCAGCGCAACGAACAGAACGAGCAGCTTGCGTCGCGAACGCATCAGTGCGTGAGCAGCAGCGCGACCCCGAGATAGAGAGTCGTTCCAGAGATGTCGCTGACGGTGATCAAGAAGGGTCCTGCGATGAGCGCCGGGTCGATGCCGACTCGACGACAGACCATCGGGACCGCACAACCCAAGAAGGCCGCCCAGGTGACGGCACAAGTGATCGCGACACCGATCGCGATCGCGGTGTCCATGTCCTTCCAGATGGCGGTCGCGCCGAAGGTCGCTGCACCGCAGATCAAGCCGATGATCAGTCCGACGAGCGTCTCGCTGCCGAGCACCGAGACTTCGCGGTCCGGTTCGACTTCGCCCGTCGCGAAGGCGCGCACCAGGATCGTCGACGCTTGGATGCCGACGTTGCCGGCGAGACCGATCACGATCGGAACGAAGGCCAGCAACTCGCGGCCTTCGGAGAGCACGGTGCCCGGTTCCGCAGGCAACAGCATGTCGATCAGCGCCGCCGTGACCAAGCCGCCCAAGACCGTCACGGCTTGCAGCGGAATCCGCGCCAACACGCGCTTGTGGATGGGCAGTCGCGTCTGTTGCGCGATGGACGTGCCGACCAGCTTGAGCATGTCCTCGCTGGCCTCGTCTTCGAGCACTTCCTGCGCGTCGTCGATCGTGATCGAACCCACCAGGCGTCCGTCTTCTTCGACGACCGCGAGCTCGGTCAGGCCGTAGCGCTGCAGGACGTTCGCCGCCTCTTCCTGATCGAGGTCGACCGGGACGGAGAACGGATCGATCATCAAGCGATCGACTTCGTCGTGGATCGAGTTCGTCAGCAGCACGCGGTCGGTCACATAACCGATCGGCTGCTGGTTCTCGTCGACCACGAACAAGCCGTGGCCTTCCTCGATGCTGTCGCCCTCGGTCTTGATCAGCTTGATCGCATCGCCGACGCGCGTGCCGGACGGCACCGCGACGAACTCGGTCGACATCACGCCGCCCGCGGACTCCGGTTCGTACGATGCGAGCTGGCGCAGACCCTTCGCGCGCTCGAAGTTGACGTTGCGCAGCGTGCGCTCGACTTCCTCCGGGTCGAGGTGCGAGAGCATGTCGACGACTTCGTCGGCGGGCAGCTCTTCGACGACTTCGGACAACTGGCGCGGCGTCAGCTGATCGATCAACTGCACGCGCAGCGTGTCTTCCGCTTCTTCGAGCACCTCGGCGCGCTGTTCCGCGTCGAGCGCTTCGAAGACCTGCCACGCTTCACGATCGGTGAAGTCGAGCAACCACGCCGCGAGGTCCGCCGCGTGCAGTTCCGCCAAGAAGTCGATCAGGTCCTCATGCGAACCCGCAAGCCGCTCGCGCAGCTGTTCCTTGGTCGGCGGATCTTTCTCTTCTTCGGTCATGACGTCCGGCGCCTGCGCCGGGCGGGAGCATAACCGGCGTCAGGTCGGCCACACGCCGAGTTCCACACGAACTGACCGCTGGAAGCAGCGTCCGGACGCGATGATCCCTAGACGAGGACTACATCCGCCGTTGAATGCGGACGGTGACGGTCGCCTCGCCGGCGGCGGACACCTCCACCACGATCGGCCCTTTCCGTTCTTCCTCGAATGGTTGCGTCGGGCTACTCAAGCCGACCACGTAGTGATTCGGAGGCAGCAGGGGGAATCGATAGGGGCCTCGCTCGAACTTCGTGAACCCCCTGCCCCCTTTGATCCGAAACCCATTTCCATCGGGAAGTGGTTCCGGCATCCCTTCGCCCAACTCGAAGGTGGCAGGGCCGTTGAAGCGATTGCCATCTGTGTCGATCAGATAGACGACCAACGAGCCGAGCCCCTCGGTAGGCACAAGGAATTGTGTTGGCTCGGGCCCTACCGAGACTGGAACGCCGGCTTGTTCTCGCGGGTAGGTGAACGCGCCACTTGCGAGCCTTAGCCTGGCCACGTATTCGCCAAACGGGATGCCTCCGACTCGAAAGCTGCCGTCGGGTCTCATCTCTCGCAAGACGAGGGACAAACCGTCGGCGGAGAGGGGGTCCGCGAGATTACGCAGCTTCAGGGTTCCGAACTCTTGTGGCCGGTCCTTCGACCGGGATTCAAGCTCCGGTGGGTCATCGAATCTGACCCAGACCTCACCTACGCCCGCCCCTAGCGGTGTAAGCCTGCAACGGAATTCAGGAAAGTCCCCACCCAACCACTCGAGCTGACAGCTCGTGTCAATCGGCTCGTATCCGACGAAGTTCGCCGTTAGAGCTGCAATGACAGGTTTGGCGCCCCACGGCTCGAGCTCCGAACGAAAGAGGAACAGGCTTGGATTGTCCGAAGGAAGGAGTTGAGGCTCGAGACCCAAAAGAGTCTTTCGAACAACACTCCGGCGCAAGAGCACCCCTCCAGGCCACTCACAGGCGATTGGCGATCGGCCAGTTCCCGTTTGATCGGGAAGCGTTACAGCTTTGCCGTCAGCGGACTCAAAAGTGACCCTCGCGCCATAGACGTACTGCGCACTCAAGGCGACAGAAACCTCGCTCGGGGCGATGACTGGCTCTGGCACTGCACAGATCAAGCCTTTCCCTGCTCCTGAGATGCTGTACGCACAACCCGCTTTGAGACCAAGAATGCGGAACCTCCCTTCGCCATCTGTAAGAGCACAGAGGTCTGCGGCAAGGGCGCGAAGCACTTCTGCCCTTCCGCCTCGTGGATGCCCGGTGGGTAACGCGAGAACTCGGATCCCTTCCCCCGCCGAGGTGCCATCCGGTAATTGGACGACACCATGGATCACTGCACTCGAGAAGACCCGAATGGTCATGAGGTCGGGCAACTCCAATGGAGTGAAGAACGGTGTTGCCGCGAGGTCTTCTCTACGGGGGAGAATCTCGGCGCCTGCCAACCGTTCACGGTCTACCTTGAGTCGACCATCGCCATCGGTCACCCCGAGGTTTACCCAGTCGCTCGCTCCATACGACGCGAGCAATTGGATTCCCTCAACAGACAACCGGTCTTCCCCCACACACCGGATCGTCACAGCACCGTGCGTGTCCAGGGGGTCCGCAACGGCATCAAGAACGACCGCTCGACCGGTGTTGAGCCCGGCCTCACGGGCTGACGCCAACGAGAAGTCGCTCGGGATCAGAATACCTGTACTTGAAGGGCCTGGTCTTGTGGTGCCTTCCGACGTGATCATTGCCGGCGAGTCGCTGCTCGAGACGGCATTGGCCAGCCAGAGAGCCGCGAGAAGCGAAACCACGACAACCAATAATGACCAAGTTCGAGTCTTCGTCGAACCCCAGCCGACTGACGAACTCTCTGAATTCATCCCGATGGCGGTCTAAGCTTCTTTGCAGAGGCCAACGTAGTAAGTGACGATCTTGTCACCCTGATAGGTAACGAGCTTGTCCCATGTGCAGTCGCCGGCGCCCATCGGGCAGGACCCCACAGCCGTTTCGCAGAGACCGTCGGCCACTACCTGCGCTTCGCCTTGCGCGCTCTCGTCGAGAACGACATCGCAGCAGTTGACTTGAACAACATCGGGGCAGCGACAGGCTTTGCCAACGAAGCTATCCCACTGCTCACAGCCCTTCTCTTGATCGCAAGGAGAGGTGCAAACCAGAGCCCACTTCGTGCCGGACGAGTCCACAGTCTTCACAATCACTCCGCGGCAATTCGCCCAGTTGGACGCCGAGGCCACAGCGCCGAAGACGACGGCAAGTGCCAACACTATCGAGAGAATTGGTGGTCGAGCCACTCGATTAGATGCGTTCATCGATCTCTCCTCTTCGTGAAATTGATCTTCTGCCACCCTCTACGCGCCTCATCCCCAGCGATAGAATGAGCCGCCCAACGGAGGCGAAGTCAGATTGTCATTTGAACGGTCTATTTGCACACTTTCGCGCCACAAGATGTCATGTTACCCCCCTCCCCCCCCCCCGCAATAACCTTCTCTGCAGAACCGAGAGACTTCTGGCTCTCCTGCCCGTTTAGTGGGTGCTCGGGGGGTCTTCTCCCGGCCCTTCCCCCTTGTGGGTGAGGGGAGGGGCCGGGAGAAGACCCCCCGAGCACCCACTAAACGGGCAGGAGAGCCACCTGTCTCGATCGGGCAGAGGTCTCCGCTTGTCGGCGCTCAACCCAACGCGAAGAGGCGGAGGGTGAATCCCCGCCCCTTCCGATCATGTGGACCGCGCAACCAGCCAGGTACGGCTGCGGTTGGGGCTGCTACACCCCCAGGCGGCTCACAGCCAGATCAACCATGGCTGCCCATCGCTTGCCGGTGCAGGAACCGCTTCACTCTCCGCCACGGAAAGCTCACGCGAAGACTGAATGCTCAAGAGTGCTTCGCTGCGCTTCTGAGACCCGACGCCACCGCTGTAGAACGTGTGGCGGATGGTCGAGGGTCGAACACAATTCGAATCTCCCCTTACTTTGCGGTAGTCCTCGAATCGGCGCTCCTCGAAGAGTGTTCCATCGGGTAAGAAAGTGGTGGTTCGAATGGGGCGCGCGGTCCCGGCAACCTCTACGAATTCGTACTCACTTCCGACAAACACTCCGGCTACCCCTGAGTGCAAACGACGGTGGATCAGCTCCCCCTGCCCTCCAACAACAAGCTCCAACTCGATGCCGGGATACATAGGGAACGAGAAGGGATCATGAATCCAGTCGAAAACTGGGCGCACTGGCTCCAGCAAACCTGCCATGCTCGCCGCTGTACGATCGAAAGCGTTGCCTGTCTCCGCTTGCGCGTCAATGGATGACAGGACACGGCCGTCGAAGGCCTCCCTGCGAGTGAAGGAGACGGGACCTGTTCCATCATCCTTGTCAACGGCCCACGACACCATCAAGTCGAACCGACCGCTGCTCGTCAGCTCCCCCTGGAGACTGTAAGTCTGCTTGGAAGCCACAGCCCCAAGCTCGTCGAAGTGCTGAACGGTAACGGACGCGCCGACCGAAGCGCCGGCAAGCCGACCATGGTCTTCCGTCGCTTGCTGAAAGAAGCCGCCGACCGAATCGAGGTCGGTCGTCTCGGCCGTTTCCGGCACGGACAGAAAGAGGTTTCGAGAATCTCCACCAGTGAAGGGGTACTCGCCGAGAGATTCATCCCAGTAAACGTAGAGCGATCCGTCTCCACCCTCATAGGCTTCGCCCGAAGTCTGTTCTGCCTCCGTTCCATCTTCGCAGTCGGGGCAATCGTTGACAGAGGCCGACCAATCGAAGGTCGGGTCGTTCTTCGGCTTCGTGCAGGACAGCGCCTTCATCAGCGCCTCGGGGACACTGCTCCAGTCGTCCCAGGATCCACCCATGAACTGGATGAGTTCAGAAGCATCCGGACAACTGCCGCCCGTGAATCGGTCGATCACGACCTGGTAACCCTGGTTCTTGCAGTTCGAGCAATTGACCACGCCTTGGCATGTGTAGACCGTGCCCCAATAGTACGCGCTTCCGGTCTCGCACGTAGCCGGTGTAGACGCCGACTGGCCGGCAACGGAAAAGGTGACACTCGTGCAGGTCGTGAACAGCTGCCCCGTGCCGCCCGCCTTCACCTGCACCTGCCTGCCCGTGTTACTGCACTGCGCGGCCGCTTCAGAGCCTAGGCAGACCAACGCAATGAGCACCGCCGACTGAAGGATTACTGTCTGGCGAGTCATTCGTCTCAAGTTGTTCAACGATCTCTCCTCTTCGCGAACTTGTTTTCCGGCTGGCATCGTCCGAGGCCACCCACAGCGAGTGAGAGGGTCGTCCGGTTGCGAGTCCGTCGATTCTTCTATGGACAACCGTGCCGCCCGGTATCGCGATTCATTCTACCCCCCCCCCGCCCCCGTCAATCCCACGGGAAAAGAGCAATTGGGGTCTTCAGGGTTTCGTGTGGAAGCAGAGCACTCCGCATCTGGCTCTGGCGCTGCGGGGGCGCCCCCTGCGACCCAACGCCGTAAGCACTTACCCTGCAGCACATTATGTACAGGCGGAGGCTGACGGCGACGGGGCTACGGGGGCGTGGGATGGCCCCTGGATGGGTCTTTCGGGCAGGTGGCTCTGACCAGGGCTACCCCCCAACTGCCGGACCCGTCAGGGCCGTTCACCACACGAAACCCGGAAGCCCCAGTGATTGTTGCCGCATCGGAGAGGCTCGCAGATCGCGGGAGGACCGGTCTCAGCGCCATGAACGCTGCCAGTACGCGCTCTAGTGCACGAACTCACGCTCTTCAAAGAGCGCGGCGTGCAGAGCGCGAAGCGCCCGGCCGCTGTCCGCCTCGTCGACGAGCACCGTCTGCGACAAGCCGCGCTCGAGCGCCCAAGCGTGTCGCGGGCGAAGCCCTTCCGGTTCGAGAGCGGTCAACATGCGCGAGCCGGTCAACGCACCCCCGCGACCGACGGCCGTGATTGCGGAACATGCGGTTTCGATGACCGCACTCGATCCCAGGCGATCTGCGATGCGCCGAACGCCTTCCGCACTCGTGGCGTACAAGTGGAAGCCGGCGCCGAGCGCCGTCGCGATGGTCGGTTCGACCGCTTCTTCGCGCAGCAGCTCGAAGGCGCGCGCGAGCAAGTCGGCGCGACCGGCGGTGGCCGGCAAGGGACACCACAGACCGAAGAGCGGTTCGAGGGTCGCGAGCGCTCGCGGTCCGACAACGCTCTCCGAGCGCGAGAGCACCGTACCGGGATTGTCCGGTGCATCGACGTCGACGAGGCGCACGCGAAAACCGGCGCGCACCGCGGGTTCGATCGATCCGGAGTGCAAGACCTCCGCGCCGTGCGCAGCGAGTTCCGCCGCTTCGTCGAAGCCGATCTCCGCGATCACGCGCGCTCCGGGAACGCGCGCGGGATCCGCCGTCATGATGCCCGGCACGCGCTTGTAGAAGACCAGCTCGAGCGCGCCGACCGCTTCGGCGACGAGCGCCGCGGAGAGGTCGGAACCGTTCGGACCGAGCGTCGTCAGGCGGCCTTGCGCATCGCGCGCGAGGAAACCCGTGACGACCGGCACGCCGTGCACTTCGGCCAGCGACTTGCGCAGGCCCGCGCCGGTTCCGGGCAACGGCTTCGCGCGACCGTGATCGCTGTCGGACACCAGCCCGAGGTCGTACGCGTCGAGCGGCGCCGCCGCGACGCCCAGCTTGCGCAGGCAGCCGGCGACGATGCGCGCGCTCATGCGCTCGCCGAACGACAGCACGAAGTCGAGCTCGCCCGCTTCCAAGCGACCCTTGGCGCGGACTTCACCCAGCACGCCGAAGAGTTCGGTGAAGTGCCGGTTCAGCAGCTCGGGATCGAGCTCGAGCTGCGAGAGCAGCCCGCGGTGCCGCACACGGATCGCGTCGGTTTCGAGCCGGCCTTCCGCCGCTTCGCGCGCCGCGCGTTCGAGCAGCGCCGTGACGCCGTGGTGCGCGCTGACGACGACGGCTGGACGGTCCGCCGCGGCGATCAGGGCGCACACGCGGCGCACTGCAGCGCCATCGCGCAGGGCGGCGCCGCCGAACTTCATCACTTGGGGGTACAGCATGGATCGGCGAGGAGGATATCGGTCCGCGGCCCCTCCGGCTACGGAACAACACACGCCGAAGTCCCGTGATCACGGGCACTTCCTCACCGCCCAGCGCCCACGGCCGAGCCCACCCGGCGACGCTTTGCTAAGCTGCGCGGCGCTCTCCTCTCCCCCGGAGAGCCGACACGAGCCCCGAGAACGACCATGAGCGATACGCAGCGCGAAGAACTGATCTACGACTGGAACGAGCCGTACCCGCAGATCGACGTCGAAGTCCAGTTCGACGACGAGACCCTGCGCGACGGCCTCCAGAGCCCCTCGGCGAAGGACCCCAGCCTCGACCAGAAGATCCGCCTGATCCACCTGATGGACGACCTCGGCATCCAGACCGCCGACGTCGGTCTGCCGGGCGCCGGCGATCGGGCTCGCGATCACATCCTCGCGCTCGTGCGCGAGATGAAGGACCTCGCGATCACGCCGAACGTCGCGTGCCGCACCGTCATCACGGACATCGAGCCCGTGGTCGACATGGTCCAACAGACGGGTTCCCCGATCGAAGTCTGCGCCTTCATCGGCTCCAGCCCGATCCGCCAGTTCGCGGAGGGTTGGGACTTCGGGCAAATGCTCGGCCTGGTGCGCGATGCGATCACCTTCGCGAACGACAACGACCTGCCGTCGATGTTCGTCACCGAGGACACGACGCGCGCCCACCCGGACCAGATCCGCGCGCTCTACACCACCGCCATCGAAGCCGGCGCCAAGCGCGTCTGCATCTGCGACACCTGCGGCCACTCGACGCCCGCCGGCACGCGCCGCGTCGTGCAGTTCGTCAAGGGCATCGTCGAAGAGACCAACCCCGAGGTCGGCATCGACTGGCACGGTCACCGCGACCGCGGCATGGGCCTCTTGAACACGCTCGCCGCCCTCGAGTCCGGCGCCACGCGACTGCACGCCACCGCCCTGGGGATCGGCGAACGCACCGGCAACACCGAGATGGACCTGCTGCTCGTCAACCTGCGCCTCAACGGCATCATCGACCAGGACCTCTCCAAGCTCGGCGAGTACTGCACCCTCGCCGCCGAAGCGACCGGCACGCCCTTCCCCGACAACTACCCCGTCTTCGGTTCCGACGCCTTCGAGACCGGCACCGGCGTCCACGCCTCGGCCGTGATCAAGGCCCTGCGCAAGGGCGACGAATGGCTCGCCAACCGCGTCTACTCCGGCGTCCCCGCCGACCTCTTCGGCCTCGAACAACGCATCGAAGTCGGCCCGATGTCCGGACGCTCCAACGTCCAGTGGTACCTCGAGAAGCGCGGCAAGACCCCGACCGACGAGGCCGTCGCGCGCGTGCTCGAGCTGGCGAAGACGACGCCGCGCTTGTTGACGGAAGCCGAGATCCTGTCGGCGGCGGGGATCTGATCCCCGCCGCGCGGCGCGCCGTCAGGGCCGCCGCGGGATGCTGCCCAGCGGCAAGTACATCGCGACCGGGCGCGGCGCGCTGAGGATCTCGCCGGCGAGGGTGTCGAGCGGGACGAAGCCGAGGCTGGAGTAGAACTCGACGGACTCGGGCTTCGCATCGACGAGGATGCCGGCGCAACCGACTTCGTCGCGTTGGCGCTCGGCGAGCTCGAAGGCGAAGCGCAAGAGGGCGCGGCCGATGCCCATGCCGCGCACGTCGCGGTCGGTCGCGAGGCGGGCGACGCGCAGCACCGGGATCGGGTAGGGCGGCATCGACTTGCCGTTCGGCAAGGCATCCGCGTCCAGCGTCGCCGGTGCAACGGTGACGAAGCCCAGGATCGGAGCGGCCGTCTCGCCTTCGACTTCGTGGACGGCGACGTAGCTCACGCCGATGTGGTGGCGGAACTGGTTCTCCTCCGCGAAGCGCCGGAAGAAGTCGTCGAGCTCGGTGCTCCCCGAGCGGAAGCGCGAGCGGTCATCGCCCTCGGCGAGGGCGCGGATCGAGATGCCCACGGGTTCAGCGATCCTCGAACAGCCGGCGCATCGCGTCGGTCGGCTCGGGCGGCCGTTCCGTCAGGTCGCGAACGCGTTCGGCGCTCTCGCGCGACAACACGACGCGCGAGGGGACGATCACGTCGAAGGGCAGCTCGGTCAGCGCGCGCATGTGGTGCAGCAATGCTTGCTCGATCAGGTGGGTGCGGGTGATGCCCGTCGCGCGGACCAGCCGCTCGAGCTGTTCCTTGGTCGAGAGCGCGATGTGCGCCGAGATCTGCGTGGTGTCGCCCATGTATCTGCAATATCGTAGATTTTCAGGCCTCACTAGATCCAAAACGGGCCTCTCGGGTGATCGGGGTGCTTCCACACCCTTCAGACCAACCTCACGCTTCCCGGGTGGCTCGAAACACGCCGGCGAGCTCTCGCTGTCCCGGATCGCAGACCGGATCGCTGACTCAGCGCGCGCCGTCGGTCCGACGCGCCCACGGGGCGGCGGGCATGCGGTCGAGCAAGATCGCGGCGGCGCGGCGCGCGTCTTCGGCGAGCAGGTCGGCCTGCGCGAAGAGGTTCGATTCCAGCTCGGCGGCCGAGTCGTCGAGCGTCTCGGTCAGGGCGGCGGTCGGCGCGGGGGCCGGGGATTCGGGCGCGGCGGCGCCGTCGAGCGAGCGCAGCGCGATCAGAGCCAGCAAGCTCGCGGCGAGCCCGGCGATCCAAGTCGTGTAGCGACGCACGCTGGGCAGCGGCGCGGAGCTCGCGAGTGCATCGACGCTGTCATCCACAGGCAGGGTCGCGCGATCCGGAGCAGCGTCGAGCGCGTCCAGGATGCGACCACGCAGCGCGGGGCTCGGTGCGGTGGAGAGTTCGCGCAGCTCGCTGCGCAGCCGGGATTCGAGATCGGGACGGTTCATCGCAGGATTCCGTTCGCAGGCGGCGTGAGGGAAGCCGCGTTGCGCGAGAGGGTACGGAGGTCGAAGTCTCGCAGCGGTGTTCCGCCGGAGCTTGATACGGCTCGAGCGGACTCACGTTCCGCGTCGCGTTCGAGGAGCTTGCGTTCCAGCAGACGTCGAGCGCGGAACAGCTGCACGCGCACGGTCGGAACCGGTCGATCGAGGATCTTGCCGAGCTCTTCGTAGGACGCGTCTTCGCCGTAGCGCAACCAGAGCGCAGTGCGTTGGTCCGCCGTGCAGTGTTCGCGAGCCAGCGCCCAGAGCGAGTCGCGTTCTTCGGCGGCTTGGCACTCGGCCGCCGGATCGGGCCCGCCGCGTTCAGAGCTGACGCGTTCTTGATTCAGTTCCGGCCGCAGCTTGCGCCCGCGGCTGACCGCCATGCGCGCTGCGATGGTGTAGAGCCAGGTCGAGAACTTCCAGCGCTCGTCGTAGCGGTCGAGCTTCTCCCACGCGCGCAAGAAGGCGTCTTGGCAGAGGTCTTCCGCTTCACAGCGATCGCCGACGCGCGCGAGCAAGAAGCGGTAGAGCGGCGCTTCGTAGCGATCGACGAGCGCGGCGAAGCACGGACGCGAACCAGCCCGCGCGTGGCGGGCGAGTTCTTCGGGAGTCAGGCCTCGGACGTCGACCGCTGTCGCGTCCGGAGCTGAAGCTCCCAGCTCTGATGTCCGTGCGGGGGAATCCATCTCTGTGCTGTCTACCGAGCCGTCAGCGCGGGCTGGTGGCTTCGCGCTCTTTCGACTTGGCTTCGCGCTTCGCGCGGCGACGTTCGCGGTGTTCGGAAGCGAGCTGCACCATGCGGCTCGATTCCATCTCGAAGTCCGCGATCAGCTCGCTGTCGCGCGCCGAGACGTTCACCCCGTCGGCGAACTCGGCGAAGACTTGCGAGTCGGGAGAGTCCGACGCAGCCAGCGAGCCCAGCGCGACGACGCCCTGGATCACTTGCGAGACGCGTCGGGCTTCGTCCGCATCGTCGGTCTGCAAGCTGAGCTGCGCCAAGAACAAGCCGTCTTGTTCACCGACGTCGAAGCGCATCGCACGCGCGGACGAGAAGACGCAAGAAGCGGGATCGCCCGCATCCATGCCGGGCATCGAACCCGCGACCTCGACGTAGACGAACGAACCTGCGCCGGCTCGAGCGCGCAGCGCCGGTGCGCTGCCTTGCGTGACGCTCGCAATCGAAGCCAGTTCGCCGTTCAAGACGCGCGCGGCTTGCAGCAGCGCGGCGCGTTCTTCGCTGACCGCGATCGTCATCGTGCCGTCTTCCGACACGGGCAAGGCGAAGAGGTATCCGTTGACCTCGCTGCCGTCTTCGAGCCACGCGTCGAAGGCGAAGCCGCCGTGGTCGATCGTCAAGTGTTCCGGCTGCGCGCGCAGATCGGCGAGGATGTCCTGCGCCTTCGGACCGAACTGGAACAAGACGACGGCGGAAGTCTCTTCATCGAGCGTTCCGAACAAGGTCAGCGACTTGAAGTCCTCGAAGGGATCGAAGTCGTGCAAGAGCAGCACGCGTTCGAAGTCCTCTGCGCCCTCGAACTCCAGCTCCGCGAGGAAGTGGTCGCGGTACTCGGACTGGTCCCTGCGGGCGAGCAAGCCGGCCGCTTCCGCTTGCCGGTAGAGACCGCTCTCGACGACGGCCTCCATGTCGACGTGCAAGACCCAGTCGGTCTCGGCGGGGAGTTGTTCGCGCTGCAGTTCCCCCGCCTGGGCGGGAAGGGTCGAGGAGGCGCAGAGCGCGATGGCGAAAGACGCTGCGAAGCTGGTGCGTTGAGACATGGTGCCGGTGTGTGAGCGGTCGTCTGGAATCGCCCCAGCTACGCCGTCCGGCTCCCTTGCGTTTCCACGCGGCCTCCATTTCCGGGCGAAGGGGCCCGGAAGGCTCGGTCTCGCGTGATTCGGCCCGGTGCCGAGTCGTCGCGTCGACCGAGCCGCCCGCCGCTCAGTCCGCGGAGAGCTCGCGCACCCGTAAGCCGCGGAACTGGATCGGAGCGCCCTCCGACTGCAAGCAGAGCTTGCCGGGCACCTCGCGGCACCACTCTGCCGTGTTCTGCACGACGCCGTTCACCTCGAGGGTGAGCGAGCCGCGCCAGAGCCGGATGCGGTACTGGTTCCACTCGCCGAGCTCGTGCTCGGACGAGGGCTGCGCGCGCCGCGTGTGCCGACCCGAGGTGCGCGTCTCCTTCGCGACCATCGGGAACTCGCCGATGTTCCAGATGTCGCCGGCACGGCCGGACATCAGCTGCGCTTCGATCGAGCGCGGCCAGACCTCGTCCGGTCCGATCATGCGCAACAAGACCCCGGAGTTACCCGCGCCGCGCGCGGGATCGAAGCGCCACTCGAGCTCGAGTTCGAAGTTGGTGAAGTCCGCTTCCGTGCGGATGTAGCCGACCGGCGAGCCTTCGCACGACAACACGCCGTCTTCCATCGACCAGACCGCGTCCATCTCGCCGTCGCCTTGCCAGACCCAACCGTCGAGCGAACCGCCGGGCCACAAGTCCCGCCACTCACCCGCGGCGGGTTCGGCCGCTTCGTCTTCGCGCAAGAAGGCGACGAGGTCCGCGAGTTCCTGCGAGGTGAGATCGAAGGCGACGTCCAGCGGCATCAGCGAGAGCTTCTGCTTGCGCATCTCATCGATGTCTTCGCGTTCGATCGACCAACGCACGCCGTTCGTGTCTTCGAGGACCACGACGTCGGCGTCGGCGAGCAAGAAGCCGGTGTAGGTGCGGCCGTCCTTGTCGACGACGAGATACGAGTCGTAGCCGAAGGCGATCGCCGCACTGGGATTCAGCATGGCGTCGAAGAGTTCCGTGCGCCCGAGCTTGGCGCGCACGGTGGTCAGTTCCGGTCCGACGCGCGAACCGCGCGATTCGTCTCCGCGCGTCACGACGTGGCAGCGCGAGCAGAGCGCGCGTTCGCCGAAGAACAACTCGCGACCGTTAGCCGCGTCGCCTTCGAGCGCGAGCAAGTCGTCCAGGCTCGGGAAGTCTTCGGACGCGCCGGGGCGCGGGAAGTGTTCCGAGGCGAGCGCGCGCACGCCGAGGTCCGAGCTGGCATAGAGCCCGGGAGCGCCTGCCGCCAGCGCGACTTCGTCGAGCGCACCGTCCTGCGCGAGGCGCAGCAAGCGTTGCGCACCGAGCGGAGTCGTGGCGAGCTCACGCGCCGCGCGCTCGCGTTCCGCCGCACCAGCCGATGCATCGATCACCAACCGTTCGAGCGCAGCGAACTGCGAATCGTCCGCCGAGCGCTCGACGAACACGCGAAAGACCACCTCGGGCCTGCCGCCTTGGCTCACGCCGCCGTCATCGAGCCCGACGAGACCGCTGAAGTGCGTCACGCCCTTCGGCAACTCGTAGAGCACGCTGCTCGCCGCGTGCGTACCGATGCCGTTCGCGCGCTCGACGCCGTCCACCGACAACGGATCGCCGACGCAGTTCTTCCCCACTTGCACCGAACCCCACTCGGCTTCCGCTTCGATCCACTCGAAACCCGTCAGCGAGCGTTGCGTGCCGTCGATGGTCAGCACCGGATCGATCCAGTCCGACCAGTCGAAACCGTTTCCGTTCGTCGACGGGTCGACGACGAGCCACATGCGTTCCGCGTTCTCGAGCGTGATCGTGAACCGCGTCGAGCCTTTGTTCATCGCGCCCGAGTTCCAGACCTCTTCCGCGTGTTCCATGCCCGCACTCGCTGCGAGTCGCCCGACGTCGTAGCCCCGCCAGTCGTTCGACGCGCGGTTCGTGAGCCACCAGCGCGCATGAGCACGCAAGTCTTCGGGGCCGGTCTGCGCGTAGAGCGCCATGGTCTGCGCCGCTTCGAGCGTGTCGATGAACGCGATCGCATCGAGCGCGCGGACGCGCAGCTCGCGCGAGAGTTGCGGCGAACGCGCGCGGGCGTCGAACGCCGGCAACAAGCTCGGCGGGTGCAGTCGCCACATCAGCTCTTCGTAGCGTTCATCCCAGCGCAACGGCACATCGCCGATCTCCGGCGCGAGGTGCGCGAGCGCGTGTTCCGCTTCGTCACCGACCGCGATCCCGATCGCCTCGAGATACCAGCGGTCGCCGGGTTCGTGCATCACCGCCAGCTCGGCGAAGAGGTCCGACATCTCGCCGAACTCGTAGTCGGCGAGCCAGAGCAACGCTTCGCGGCGCACTTCGGCGTTTTCCTCTTCCTTCAAGTACTCCCAGTTCGCGGCGAGTTGGTCTTCGTTGCCCACCGAGCGACCGATGCGCAGCGCGAGCGCACGCAAGCCGGCTTGGGGAATCTGGTCCAGCTGCACGGTGATGCCGCGCGGGCTGGAGAGCGCCGCGGCGAGTCCGCGCGCTTGCAGGTAGGGGTCGCGCGCTGAGTTCGCCGCACGCACGCAGAGCTCCAAGGTTGCCGGACTCCAACCGAGGTCATCGAGCGCAGCCGTGCGCAGGTTCGCGCTCGGCGCGGAGAGCATCGCGACCTCTGCTTCGAGCCACGTCTCGCCCTCCCCCTGCGAAGACGGCGTGCCGAGCGCCGCGGTGAGCCGGTTCCACTCGCCTTCACCGTCGCGCGGTGCGATGCGCAAGATGCGACCGTGTCCTTCCATGTCACCCGCCCAGTGTCCGCCGACGCCGGGGTCGTACCAGTCGGCGACGTAGACCGCGCCATCGGGTCCGACGCAGACGTCGCTCGGCCGGAACCACGAAGCGCGTTCGGAGTCCGCCTTCGGTTCGATCAGTGTTCCGTCGCGCAGCTCGACGCCCGCCCCCGCCATCACCGGTCGGTGCGCGCGCACGATGCCCGCTCCGGCGTCCGCGACGAGCACCGCTCCGGAGATCCACTCCATCATCGACGTGCCTTCGTAGACGCAGACACCCGTCGGTCCGCCGGCGCCGGTGATCGTCCCCATCGGCGCGACGCCCGGATCGTCCTGGTGCCAGTGCGCATCCTGGGTCGACTGACCCTCGCGTCGGTCGACGTTCCAGTACCGCGTGCCGTCCGCGGAGAAGTAGCCGTGATTGCCGCCCTCCAGCACGAACAACGAACGACACGACTGGTTGCCGTCGTCGTCGTTGTCCGCCGTGTACATGCGCCCCCACGAGTCGAGCGCGACCTCGTACTGGTTGCGGAAGTTGTGCGCGAGCACCTCGAGTTCGCCGCCGTCGCGATCGCAGCGCAGGATCAGACCGCCGGTCCACGCCTTGCCGTCGCTCGACACGAGCCCCGGGTGGTTGTCAGCGGTGAACCGGCCGCCGCCGGTGTAAAGGCTGCCGGAGCGCAGCTCGAAGCCCCACGCGCCGTTGACCAGATGCGGTCCGGCGTTGCCCACCGCGATGTAGAGCTTGCCGTCGGGTCCCGGCACCACCGAGTGCAGACCGTGATCATGATCGTGGCCGCCGAAACCCGTCAGGATCACTTCGCGCTCGTCCGCCCGCCCGTCGCCGTCGGTGTCGCGGTAACGGATCAGGTCCGGCGAACACGAGACGTAAACGTCGTCGCCGATCACGCAGATGCCGAGCGGCGCCACCAGTTCCGGTTCCTGCACGAAGACCGTCGACTTGTCGCACTGTCCGTCGCCGTCGGTGTCCTCGAGCACCACGACGCGGTCGCCCTCCGGATGCGTGCGGCCGGCATTGCGACCTTCCCACTGGCGGTAGTTCACCGCTTCGGTGACCCACACACGCCCCTGTGCGTCGATCGACATCGCCGTCGGGTTGTAGAGCTGCGGGGACTCGGCCCAGGCGGTGACGGTCAGACCCTCGGGAACCTCGAACTGGTCGTCGACCGAGTTCTGAGCGCGCGGAACCGCTGCCGGTGCGTCCGGCACCGTCTCGGGCCGGCGCGCGTCCGGCTCGGAGCTGCGGCAAGCGACGGACAGGACGAACAGCAGGGCAATCAGCGAGAGGGATCGGCACATGGGAATTCGAGGGGGGTCGCGGTGGAAGCCTGGAGTCTAGCGGCCGAGGCCTCCGGAGAGGCGCGACTCTGCCTGGGGGCAGAGCGCCGAACGTCCGATAGACTGCTGTGCCCGTCCGCCACCTTGGAGGAAGCTCCCCGCTCATGACCGTCATCGCTCGCGCCACCGATCTCTATCGCTTTCACCTGCATGGAGAGCGCAAGGAAGCCGTCCTCCGCGGCATCGATCTCGACATCACCGAAGGCGAGTTCGTCTGCGTGATGGGTCCCAGCGGCTCCGGCAAGTCGACCTTGCTGCACTTGCTCGCCGGCCTCGATCAACCGAGCTCGGGTTTCGTCTCGCTCGGCAACCAGCGCCTCGACCAGACCGTCGAACCGGCGCGCACCTTGTTGCGCCGCCGAACGATCGGTCATGTGTTCCAGTTCTTTCACCTGCTGCCGAATCTGTCGGTCATCGAGAACGTTGGCTTGCCGATCGCGATCGAGGGCGGTCACCCCGAACAACACGTAGACCGGCTCAAGGGCCTGCTCGCGACGCTCGGACTCGCCGGCCGCGAAGACGCGATGGCGCACGAACTGTCCGGCGGCGAAATGCAACGCGTCTCGATCGCGCGCGCGCTCGCCGGCCGCCAACCGTTGCTGCTTTGCGACGAGCCGACCGGCAACCTGTCGCAGAAGGCCGGCCTGGAAGTCATGCAGATCCTCCGTCGACTCCGCGACGAGGAATGCAAGAGCATCCTGCTCGTCACGCACAACCCGCGCGACGCGACCTTCGCCGACCGCGTGCTGTTCTTGGTCGACGGTGAAGTCGCCAAGGGCGTTGAGCTGAACGGCCCCGACATCGACGTCGAGCGGGTTCACGAGACCCTCGCCGCCCTCTCCATCTGATGGCTTTCGCGGGGAAACTGGCGCGCCGCAACCTGCGGGAGCGCCTCGGTCGCACGTTCTTCAGCGTGCTCGGCATCACCGTCGGCATCGCCACGGTGATCGGCGTCTTCACGCTCGACCACAACACGGTCGAGGGCATGAAGGTGCGCGTCAGCTCGGAATGGAAGCCCGACTTCGAGGTGCGCGCCGGCGAAGAAGTCGGTGATCCGAAAGCGGTCCTCGCTGGTACGGAAGGCGTCGCGCGCTCCGTCGCCGTCTTCCAGAACGAAGCCGTCGCGCGCGTCGAAGGTCGCGCCGCGCCGAAACCGTCGCGCATCCGCGTGTTCGCGATCGAGGCGGCCGCGCTGCCGGAGATCGACGCGTACAGCCTGCTCGAAGGCAACCACTTGGATCGCGCGGCTGAAGGGCCGCAGGCGCTGATCGGATCCACGCTCGCGCAACAGCAAGGCGTCGGCGTCGGCGACACGATCTACCTCTCGCGGCCGAAGCGTGCCGCGCTCAAGGACTGCGTCGACGGCGAGCTGACCATCGTCGAGCGCGCAGGCCGCGAAGCCCCCGTCGAGTTCGCCTTCCAAGTCACCGGCATCCTCAAGCCCGAACGACTCGGTCGACGTGCGAACGGACAGGTCGCGGTGATCGACTTCGGATGGGGTCGACAGCTGTACGGCGACGCACGCGTCGACGCGCGCTACTGGGTGACTCCCGATGCGAACCTCGACCTCGCGGGCTTGCAGTCGCGACTCAGCGCGAACTTCGCATACGATACGAGCCGCAAGGCTGTCGTCGGCGCGCAAGCCGATGAAGTCGCGTTCCGCAACGGCGTGCGCCTCGCGGGACTCCTCGCGCTGGTGCTCGGCCTGTACGTCATCTTCCACACGCTGTCGATGTCGCTCGTCGAACGCATCCGGGAAGTCGGCGTGTTGCACGCGCTCGGAGCGACGCGCGGCCAGATCGCGCGCGTGTTCCTCATCGAAGCGCTGTTCCTCGCCGGACTCGGCGGAGTATTCGGTATCGCCGGTGGCTTGGCTCTCGCTAAGTTCCTACTGCGCTACGGCATCACAACGCTCGGCACCGGCCACCACTTCCCCGACTTCATCGTCCCGTGGAAGGTCGTGCTCGGTCTCGCGGCGCTCGGCGTCGGCATCGCGCTCGTCGGCTCGGTGTTCCCGCTGATGCGCGCGGGCAAGGCCGACACCGTCGAGGCTCTGCGCGGCGAAGAGACGCTCGCGAGCACGAAGCACCAGAAGGGTTTTCACCTCTTCGCGGCGCTCTTGCTCGCCGTGCTTCTGCCCGCGCTCTACCTCGTGATCGTGCCCGTCGTCGGCCCCGCCTCGGGTCCGCTGGTCGGCGCAATCCTGCTCGCTGTCGGCGTGCTCGCCGTGATGGTCGTCGTGCCGCTCGTCTTGCCCAGCTTGGTGGTCGCCGCGTGCAAGCGAATCACGACTCCACTGATCAAGCTCTGGCCGTTCTCCGGTCGCATGGCCGGTCGCGCGATGGAACAAGGCCCGCGACGCGTCGCCGTCTCGACGGCGGCGATCGCGATGGTCATCGCGGCCTTCGTCGGCTTGAAGGCGATGACGAACAGCTTGCGCGCCGAGACGGAAGTCTGGGCCGAAGCGGCGCTGGGCGACAAGCTCTACGTGCGCGACCTGCCCGACGCCTCGTACGCCGAGCTCCGCCGCGTGCTGCATGAACACCCCCAAGTGCTCGGCGTCGAGACCGGGACCGTGCGACACTACACCCAGTTCTTGTTGCTCGGCCAGCCCGCCGAAGAGTTGTCCGCCTACGGACCGCTCGCTCGCGATCCGGGACTGCGCAGTCTCTTCGAGAACGAGCGCGGGATGATCCTGTCGGACCGCGTGGCTCGCAACCAAGGCTACGTGGTCGGCGATCGCGTGCGCGTCGGAACCGGCGGCTCGAAAGTCGTCGAGTTCCAAGTCATCGCGATCAGCGACGAGTACGGGTACTTCCCGAACCCCGACGAACGCATGTACGGGGTCGTCGCCGACCACTACATGAAGCAGTTCTTCTGCCTCGATCTCGATCGCCCCGAGATGATCTCGATCCGCACCACCGAAGACGCCGACTTCGCGGGCATCACGCAGCTCGTGCGCGACCACTTGGACGGCGGTGGCGAGATGAACACGCTGAACGGCAACACGCTGCCGCAGGTCTACCTGCATGACATCGACACCGACTTCATGCTGTTCGACTTGATCCTGTTCTTGACCGGAGTGCTCGCGACGCTGGGCGTGTTGAACGCGCAACTACTCGCCAGCATGGAACGCGCCGCCGAGATCGGCATCCTGCGCGCGCTCGGCGCGACGCCGAGCCAAGTCACCGGCGGCGTGTGGATCGAAGCACTCGTGATCGGTGCGCTCGGCGGACTGTTCGGATTGGTCCTCGGCGCGGTGCTGGGCCCGGTGATCCTCTCGACGCTCGAGAACCTCTCGGGACTCGTCCTTCCGCACCGCGGTCCCGGTTGGTGGGCCTTGCTCGCCTTCTGCGCCGCGCTCGTCGCGCCCTTCGTCGCAAGCCTCTACCCGGCTCGCCGCGCGCGCAGCACCAGCCTGGTGCGCGCGGTCCGCGGCGGCGCGTAGCGGATCTCATGCTCGCACCCCCCTGCCTCGCGTCTGCGCGACAGGGGGGTGCGGTACGCCGCGCGGTCGCGGCGGTGGCGGCTTTGGTTCAGCCGACCTTGACCGACTCGTCGCTGCTGTCCGAAGCCGTGGCGAGCGTCTCGGCGACCGGCATGCCGTTCACCGCGACGTAGGCGTTGTTGTACGCGCAGGTAAAACACTTGTGGTACTGGCCGCGCTGTCGGTCTTGGCACTGCCCGTGGCTCACCTTGTGCGCGAAGAGGACTCCTGTGCCGTCGATGCGTGTCGGGCACTGACGTAGTCCGTTGTCTTGGTTGGCCATGCGTGCGTTCTCCGAAGGGGATGCTCCGAGGTCTCACCTGAGAGCTGCTGCTCAAGGGGGTCACGGACGCTCGCCCGTACGCCGCCCCCTCGGATGATGGTGGAAGAAAGAACCTTAGATCAAGCACGCGTCAAGCCGTGGTGCCGCAAATGGGCCAAGGTCTCCGCCGCGCAGGTGGCCCCACGGTGGCTGTCCCGGCTTAGCTCGACGGCGGCCATGCCGCTATAACCGATTACTTTCAGGGCACTTAGCGTCTCCGCGAGGTCCAGTTCGCCGGCCCCGAAGGGCAAATGCTCGTGGAGGGCGCCGGCGATGTCCGCAAGATGCACATGAATCAGCTCAGGAGCGGCTTGCCGCACCGCTGCGCCCACCGGCAGGTCGCCGGTGCAGAGCAGATGGCCCACGTCGAGGGTCAGGCCGAGCGCCGGAGCATCCGAGCCCACCCGCCGCCGCAGCTCGGCGAAGCCTGTCGGTCGTTCCACGAACATGCCGGGCTCCGGTTCGAAGCCCAGGCGCCGCCCGCGGGACGCGGCGTAGTCGGCGAGCGGCAGGACCTCGTCGGTCAGACGAGTCCAGAGCTGCTCGAGGCGGGCCGGGTCCCCGCTCGGCTCGCGCGCGTCACCGACTTCGCCGGACGGCGCGGCGCCGGACCAGGTCGAAACGACTTCGGCGCCGAGTTCGGCCGCCAGGTCGATGCAGCGCCGCAGGAAGTCGCGACGCGGTTCGCGCGAGTCCGCGTCTTCCGCCAGCAGGCTCGGACCGTGCTTCACCCGCGGATCGATCAAGAAGCGCGAGCCGGTCTCGAGCGCCAGCGCCAGCCCCAAGTCGTCCGCGCGGCGCCGCAAGCTCTCCGCCTCACGCGGCTGCAACCGGTAGGGATCGAGTTGGCCGACGTCCGGCGTGATTGCCACGCCCTGGTAGCCGAGGTCGGCGAGCATCGCGAAGGCGTCGTCCAGCCGGTGATGAGCCAGACCGTTCGTGTTGTAACCGACGAGGAACAAACGGGCAGCGCGCCGGGTTAGCGCGGCTCTTTCTTCTCGCCGGACTCAGCCCCGCCGTCTGCGGTAGCACCCGTGTCTTGCACAGCGCGATCCGCACCATCCGTGTCGACCTCACCGCCGACCGCGAGCGTCCCGGGGACCGGTGCGCCGAACGTGGGTCTCGCGGAGGCATGCCGTGCTTCGTCCGCGGCGGCGTCCGCCGGTTCATCGGCACTGCGCGCTTGTTCGGTTCGATCGCGCTGCACGTCCGCCGGTCGCTCGACCTGCTCGCGCAACTCGGCTTGGATGCGACGGACGCTCTCCAGCGGCGTACGAGCCTTGCGCTCGCTCTCTTCGAGCTGACGCGACAGGTTGCGCATCTCTTGGCTGATGCCCGTGTCGCGCCAGACCTGTTGCACGCCTCGGCGAAGTCGTTGCAGCTGCACGAAGGCCTTCGCAGCAACATGTGGCAGATCGCGACCAAAGACCAGCACCGCGGCCACGGCAACCAGCAACAGCTCCAACCAACCGGCGTTGAAGATCAGCGCGATCATACCTTCAACTCGATTCCCATCAGCGCAGTCCTAGATCGCTCCACGCGTCGAGCAAGCCGAGGTTGTTCAATCGGTAACCGATGGCGGGCTTGATGCCGAAGGAGAAGCCCGAGCCTTCGCCTTGGCGCACGGCCCACTTCAACTCGACGAAGACGTCATGGCCGTAGCGGCGCAGGATGAACTCGGAATAGAGGTTGTCGTCGCCTTGCAAGCTGATCGTCTGTCGTCCTTCGAGGTTCCACTTCCAGTTGACGTCCCAGCGCGCCGCGATGGATGCCGCTTCGTAGAGACGCTCGAATGTGTTGTCCGTACCGCGATTGTAGCCGAACTCCAAAGCGAGCGGGTCCCACGGCTCGAAGCCGAGTGCCGTACGCGAGTAGGTCGTCGTGCTGTACTCCCAGTCGTACCGCATGTCGTACGTCAGGCCGACCGGGATCGACTTGTATTCCGTGTAGAACTCGCCGAGCACGGACACCGGCGCCCAGCCGGCGTCTTCGGGCTTAGTCGTCTCGTACGCGTATGCCGTCTTCAAGCCGACGTCCAGCCGCCGCCTGTCTTGCGGACGCGTGAAGCGCGAGCGCAAGACCAAGTCGATGACGTTACCGGTGAGCGGATTCTCGGAGCTGTCGAACGGAATCGGATCGCCGCCCTCTTCGTAGTCGGCGAGGTCGCCGCGAAAGCCGATCGCCGGAACGATCGTGTTCAAGTAGTTGCCCGGCAGCACACGGTGGAACTCGCTGGCCAACTCGGCACCCGCGAACAAGGCCGCGCGTGCCGGCGACTCGCTCGGGTCCGCGCCTTTGCTCCACGCCTGGCCGGTGACCGATGTATAGGGCGTGAAGCGCACGCCGCTGCCGCCGATGTGCACGGGCACCTCGAGGCGTTGCGTCGTCAGAAAGCGCGCCGACTCGCGTTGCCCGTAGGGATCGACGAAGATCGGATCGAAGGGCGACTGCGCGGTGCCGGTTCCTGTACGGCGGCGGTAGTAACCGAGATCGGCATCGCCGCGATACAGCAGCGGTTCGCCGAAGACTTCCCCGACGGGCTTGAGGCCTTGGTAGGCGCCGACAGCCGGAAGCTCTTCGAGCTCGCTGCGGTAGTCGTCGGTGCGGTACCGGAGCTGCGCGTTGTAGTACTGAGCGTTGTAAGCCTTGCGCCAGTGCAAGTACGACTCACGCTCTTCGAAGCTCAGGAACTCGTTCTCGTAGAACTCGGACTGGAAGCCGACGTCACTCGACTTGGCGACGACGAAGTCGACCCACTCCGTCTCGGTCAGCAGATAACGACTGCGATACGCCAGGCTCCAACGCGGAGCGCTGCGCTCGTCGGTCGGCACGCGGACCATACCGACGTCCTCGGAGTCGTCGTTAATGCCCAAGATGTAGAAGTCACTCGTGAACTTCTCGGCGACATCGAGTTCTACACCACCGCGCAACAGCAGTCCACGCGAGCTCAACCAGCGCGCATTCAGCGAGTAACTGCCCTCGACGTCTTCGAGATCGGCCGCCATCACGGCAGCGATGCCCTTCGAGACCGTGTCACCGACCTCCTTCGAGAAGCCGAAGCTGATGAAATTGCCGTAACGGCTGGACTGACCGAAGCTGATGCCTTGGATCACCGGCCGGCCACGCTGGTCGACCGCAGCGTTGTTGATCGGAGGCAGCGGCAGACGCAGGTTGAACGAGTCTTGGAAGCGCAGCGAGTTCTTGCGCACCGAGACGCGCCACGAGACGTCGGGGTCCTTGTCGGGAATCAAGCTCAGGTCGCCGGTCTCGATCACGTAGTCGGGCTTGGCGAACATGCACGAAGTCACCGTCGCCGCGTCTGCGTGCAGGCTGCCGTCGGACGAGTGGCGGAGCAACTCGCTCTTGAGTGACACGCGTTCGACACGTCCACGCGTCTTCAGCTTGACCGTCAGCTCCGCGTTCTCGACCCATCCGTTGCCGTCGACGAGATCGACGTAGATCGACTGGAAGCGCGACGCGTGTTCGCCCTTGCGATGGATCTGCACATCGCCTTCGAGGTAGACCTCGCGCAGGATGTGTGAGATCGAGCCCGCGTCCAACGCGCCGAAAACGTTCGGCGTCTCACGTTCGTCTTCCGCGCGCTGTCGTTCAGCTCGCGTTCGATTGTTGGTGTCGCCGACCGAGCCACTCGGATCTTCGTCATCGCGCTCCCGATCGAAGCGCAAGCCCGTCGAGTCGATCGGCACATCGAGCCAACCTTCGGCGCTACGCCGCCACTCGTCGCGATCGAGCCAGAAGAGCATCCAGTCCGCGCGCAGTTGTTCGACGCCGTTGGAACACACGGCTCCGCGCAACGCGAGGATCGTGTCATCGTCGCGCGGGAACGGCCGCAGCGACTCGTAACGCACCGTCCAGCCGGCCATCTCAGTGTCGTCGGCCGCGCGAATCGTGCCCTGTTCGGTGGTCAGCAGGACGTCGACGATGTCGAACTCGATGCCGGTCGATTCCCACTCGAAGCCGCGCAGATTGAAGACCGCGGGCGATCCTTCGAGGCGCAGGCGGCGATAATCGAGGTAGAGCAGGTCCGCGACAGCCGTCTGATCGACGCCGGACTCGATGCGAATGCCGTCCCACGCGATCACCTCCCGCACGTTCGTCGCCGAGATCTCCTCGCCGCTGCGTAGATTCACGAAGCTCAAGTGCACCGAACCGGCGTCCAGCGTCCACGGCTGCTCCTTGTCTCCCTCCGAGACGCCCTTCATCTGCACCGCACCGGAGAACAGCGCGCCGTTTTCATCCGCGACCAGATGCTCGGCAGTGACTTGACGCACGCTGCCCGTCTGGACGTCTTCCCCGACGGGCGTTTGAATGTCCGCAGCCTCGAAGTCGATCAGCGGCTTGACCGCGTGCAGGCTGCTGCGTGTGAAGTCCATCGAGTCCGCAGTCAATTCGAACGGCAACTCGCTATTCGGCAAGCGCCCCTTGGCGATCATGCGCTTGCCCTGCTCGGGCTCGACCTTGCCGCCCCTCGCTTCCGACCAGCGGAAACTGCGGCCGATGACGGTCATCGTCTGTTCGCCGATGAACTTGACCGTCACTCCGTCGAGCGCTTCGTAATCATCGATCACCAACTTCGAATCACCCAGAGGGGTGCGCTCGACACGGCCGTGAATCACGAGCCTGCCACAGACAATCTCGGCTTCGCCTTCCGGCTCGCGCAGCAGCGCGCGGTGCACTCCGTACGCGTCGATGTCGAAGCTCCCGGTCGCTTCCGGATCGGCGTCTTCGACGATCAACGGTGAACGCAGGATCGCGCGATCGCAGTCGAGCTCGTGTTGATCCCGCTCGGCATCCATGCGCAAGGTTACTTCGGACTCCGCCTGGATCACACCGGGCATGACCCAGACCTGGCGCGCCACCAAGCTGCCGTCATCGCGACCGGTCCGGTCGCGGAAGAAGAACTCGGCCGGCTCGTCGATCGTTCCGCTGAACACGCGGCTGTTCTTGGAGAGCGCCTCGACGCGCGTCGCCGTGCCTTGGCCGTGCGGCGTCTCGAAGGTGACGCCTTGGTCCGCGCGGAAGGTGCGGTCGCGCCACAGGAAGTCCGTTAAGCGACCGGCTTCGATCGTCAGCGGGGCCTTGCCTTCGCTGACGATGCGCACGTCGCTCGCGAGCGGCACGTCGAAGCGCTCGGGGCCCATGTGTAGTTCGATGTCACCGTTCGTGTCGATGCGCCACGGGTCGACCTCATCGCCGCGCGTCTCGATCACCGCGGGTTCGGCACTCTTCGCGATCACCAGCGACTGCCCGCTGTCCGCATCTTCCGAGAACCAGAGATCGAGTTCCGAGCCGTTGAACTCGCCGTCCACGCCGGTCGCGACGACCAAGCCGGCGAGCTTCGTACGACCGCGGCGCGAGTTGCGGTCGACCACGCCGGTCACGCGCTTGCTGGCGGTGAGGTTCACGTCGACACCTTCGAGACCGAGCGCGCCAGAGCCTTCCATCGCGAAGCTCAAGCTCGGTTCCAGGTCTTCGAGGTCGAACTCCAGCTCGACACCCTCGATGCTTTCGAAGCCCACGGCGAGCGGTCCGACCCCGGAGAGCGTCGTGCGTGTGAGTCCGCCTTGTGCGCTCGCATCACTCGAGAGCACGCCGCTCGGCGAACCGATCAGCTTCGCTCCGCGTAGCTCGCCCTGGCTGTCGAAGCTGAAGCGCGCTCGTTCGCTCTCGAAGCGCGTGCGCGTCGCGCCGCCGTCTTCGTCGACACGATTCGACTCCAAGACGACTTCCCCTTCGGCGGTCGCGTCGAGGATGCGGTAACGCTGTCCTTCGTCGGCTTCGCGCACTTCCGCACGCAACTCGATGCCCTGCGCATTGACGTCGATCGGCAGAGCACCGGCCCACTCGAAGCTCGCGCCGCCCGTCGCCGACACAGTCAACACATCGGTGCCGGCGCCTTCGACCCGCTCGACGTGGATCACGCCACCGTCGACGGCTTGCAACATGGCTCGTTCACCATCTTCGCGCGTCATGCGCACGTCGCCCTTGGCCGGCAGCGTCATGCGTCGACCGAGATCGGTCACACGGATTCCCAAGCTGGTCGCCGTGAGCCCCACACCTTCGACGGTCACGGGTGCATCCGACTCGAAGCGTTCTTCTTCGGGCCAGACATCGACCCACGGCATGCTGATCGTCAGCGGTGCCAAGCGGCCTTCCGCTTCGATCACCATCACGGCGTCTTCGAAGCGCACGGGGACCGTCGGATCGATTTTCATTCCGCCCGCGCCGGGAAGCGTGACCGCGATCGCGCGCTTCGACGTCATGATCGCGCGACGCGTGCCGGTCTCGGGCTCAAAAGTCTCGATCTCCACGTTGATCAGCTCGTAGCGGTTGCCCTCGAGCTGCTTCGAATCGTCGTGATGCAGGACGTTCTTCACGCGACCGGTCTCTTCGTCGAGCTGCGTGAAGTGGCCCTCGCCGCTCATCACGACTTGCACGCCGTCGCCGGGGGCGGTCTCGTCGTCGGTCGGAATCTCGGTCGGGATCTGCGTCTCGTCTTGGGGCGGACGCTCGATCGGGATCGGCACGACGGCTTCGCGTTGTTCGGCGCGGTAGCGCGACGCGAACCACAGCACCGCGAAGCCGCCGACGAACACCAGCAAGAAGACGAGGAACTTCCTCATCCGCTGTAACGCGCAAGCAGCGCGTCCCACTCACCACGAGCTCGCAGGATCAGCTCGCACAGCGAGCGGACGGCGCCTTCGCCGGCGCGCGCCGGTGCGACCCAATCGGCGCGCTCACGCACTTCTTCGCGCGCATCGGCGGGCGCGGCGAAGAAGCTCGCGCGACGCGCCAGCAACAAGTCGGGCAAGTCATCGCCCATCGCGATCGTGTTCGCAGGAGCGATGCCGAGTTCCGCCTGCACGGCGGCGAGCATTTCGTCCTTCGGTCCCGAGCGCGGCCGGAAAGCCGCGACGCCGAGTTCCTTCGCGCGTCGCTCCGTCGGGCGCGAACCACGACCCGTGATCCAAGTCAGCTGCAAGCCCGCTGCGCGCAACCACGCGAGCCCTTGCCCGTCGCGCACGCAGAAGTGCTGCGACTCTTCCTCACCGACGTAGACCACGCGACCATCGGTCAGCGTTCCGTCGACGTCGAGAGCGATGAGCTCCGCGCGCGCCAAGTCGGCCCACGCGGCTTCGGTCAGGCCGAAGCGTTCGAAGGGCGCGCCGTTCACCCGCTGCGCACACCCCACAGATCTTGCACGTCGAGCAGACCAACGGGCCGACCTTCGGTGTCCACCACGGCGAGCTGGTCGATGCGGTGTTCGCGCAAGAGGCGTTCCGCAGCTTCGACCAGTTGTTCCGGTTGCACGGACTTGGGGTCCTTGCCCATGAACTCGTCGATCGGTTGGTGCAGACGCTCGAGTTCGCCGCTGTCGAACACGCGACGCAGGTCGCCGTCCGTGAAGATGCCGGCGAGCCTGCCGTCCGCATCCGTGATCAGCGCCGCTCCCGGTCGACCTGCCGTGCGCGACATGGTCATGATCACTTGGTCGACGCGCGTGCCGGTCTCGACCAGCGCGACCTTCTCGCCGGTGCGCATGACTTCTTGCACGCGCATCAGCTTGCGGCCGAGCGATCCCGCGGGGTGGAAGCGCGCGTAGTCTTCCGAGTCGAAGCCACGTTCCGCGAGCACGACCATCGCGAGCGCATCGCCCATCGCGAGCATCGCGGAGGTCGAGGCGGTCGGCGCGAGCTTCAGCGGACAGGCTTCTTCGACGACGCCGATGTCGAGCACTTGGTCGGCGAGCTTGCCGAGCGTCGACTCGGGCTTGCCCGTCATCGCGATCACGACGGCGCCGATGCGCCGGGCGATCGGCAGGATCGCGTTCAGCTCAGCCGTCTCGCCGCTGTTCGAGAGCGCGAGCACCACGTCCTGGGAGCGGATCCGGCCGATGTCGCCGTGCAGCGCCTCGGCCGGGTGCAGGGTCAAAGAAGGCGTGCCCGTACTGGCGAGGGTCGCCGAGATCTTGGCGCCGACCAGGCCGGCCTTGCCCATGCCGGTGACGACCACGAGGCCCTCGCAGGCCAGGATCAGGCGCACCGCATCCACGAAGCGCTCATCGAGCCGCTCCTCGAGCCTCGCGATCGCGCGGGCCTCGGTACGGATGACCTCGGCGGCGCGCGCCAGGCGCTCATCGGAGGAGTAGGAGCTGCCTTGCAAGTGAGTCGCCCGCCGCGTCCACGGCGGGCCTCCAGGGGGTGCGCGAAGGGGGCCGGAGTCGGCCCTGGCGCGAGGATTCTAGGCATCGCGGTGTGCGCTCGCAAGCGAGGCGCTGCCAGGCGATTGGAGCGACGCGACGAGCGTGTTACAAGGCGCATCGCACGAGGGACTCCGCCGACCAGTGGAGGAACCTCCGTGTTCACGCCGACCCTGCCGGAGCTACCGCCATCCCCACCGAGTCACTGTCTCTCTTCACCCTGTTGATCGGCTCCGACGGTCGCGTTCTGCACGGGGCCCTCGTGATCGGGATGCTGATCCTCTCGCTGGGCATCCACGAGGCCGCTCACGCGTGGACCGCCTGGCGCTGCGGCGACTCCACCGCCAAGGATCTCGGGCGCATGACGCTCGATCCGATCGCGCACATCGACTTGGTCTGGACGATCCTGCTGCCGGCCTTCCTCTACTTCTCCAAGGCCGGGTTCATCTTCGGCGGGGCTAAGCCCGTTCCGGTCGATTTCCAACGCCTGCGGAATCCCCCGCGCGACATGATGCTCGTCGCTCTGGCCGGTCCCCTCTCGAACCTGCTGCTCGCCGTCCTGTTCGTGTTGATCTACAAGGCGATGGTCTTCGGCGCCGGCATGTCGCCGAAGGAACTCGGACCCTCGGTGATCATGAGTTCGGCGATCTTCAACATCGTCCTCGCCGTCTTCAACATGATCCCCGTTCCGCCGCTCGACGGTTCACGAGTCGTCGCCTTCCTCCTTCGCGGGCAGGCTCGCGAGACCTACGCGATGTTCGAGCGCTTCGGCCTGGTTATCGTCGTCATCCTGATGGTCAGCGGCGTGCTCAGCAAGGTCCTGGTCCCCGCCGTGTTCTCGACGCTGGATTTCCTCGACAACATCACCGGAGGGACCTGGAACCTATGACCGCCGACTATACCGTTCGCCTGGAACAGCTGTTTCAAGGCCCGATGGACTTGCTGCTGCACCTCGTGCGCGAACAGGAAGTCGAAATCCACGAAGTCGAGATCTCCAAGGTCATCGAGGGTTACCTCACCTACCTCGACGCGCTGCGCGACATGGACATCGAAGTCGCGTCCGAGTTCCTCGTGATCGCGGCGACGCTGATGTCGATCAAGTCGCGCTCCTTGCTGCCGCGCGAAGAAGTCGACCTCGACGAAGAACTCGATCCCAAGGATGAGTTGATCCAGCGCCTGCTCGAGTACCGACGCTTCCGCGAAGTCTCGGACGGACTCGACGACCGACAACGCGAACGCGAGCGCTTGTTCGAGCGCGGTTCGCATCCCGAATTGCGCGAGGCGAAGAAGGACGAAGAGCGCACGCTCGACATCGGTGAACTGACGGCGTGGGACTTGCTGGGCGCCTTCTCGCGCTTGATGCGCGAAACGCTCGCGAACCGCCCACACCAGATCGCCGGCGATCCGCGACCCTTGCGCTTCTACGTGCGTTCACTCGCCGCGACCGTGCGCAGCGCCGGACAGATCAACCTGCGCGACTTGATGGCGTCGATCGACCCCGAGCCGACGAAAGAGACGATGGTCGGCACCTTCTGCGCTTTGCTCGAGCTGATCAAGCTCGGTGTCGTGACCGCCACGCAAGCCGAACGCGCCGACGAGATCGCCGTGTGCATCACTGAAGAAGCGATCGAAGACGTCGACTCGATGCTCGACGCGGTGACCTTCGAAGACGAGCACGAGCCGGAAGACGAGGCTGGGTCACCCGAGTCCAAGGCCGAGGGCAGCTCACGAGCCGATGAAACGACAGCCAACGCCTTAGAGTGAAGTACGGTGCCGCGTTGCCGACCGGGCCACTTCGATGGTGGAACCCTCGGACTAGAGGCCGAAGGTCACGCGCAAGGCGTTGGTGAGGTTGGCTTGACCACCGCACGGTCCGGCGGGATCGCGGAACCAGAACTGGAAGTAGTGGGTCTCGCCGGGGAGGGCGTTCACTTGCATCCAGATCGGGTCGAAGCCGTACGAGGGCAACACGCTCTGACCGCCGGGGCTCGTCGGGACTTTCTGCAAGCGCACGATCGGTCCGCCGATGCAGAGCAGGCCGGAACGGAAGGGCGTGCCCGCTCCGTCAGCGTTCGGCAAGAGGCCGGAGATGAAGATGCCCGGTTGTTCCGCGGGCACGTTATCGACGGTCATCACAAGATCGGCCGCCGCGATGCTCGGCGTTCCGCCGGCGATCAACTTCGCACCGAGGCCGGACGAGTTCACGCAACCACCGATCGCGCCGGGAAGCACGTCGTTGCCGCAGGGGCACGGCACCGTGAAGCCGACCGTGGGGTCCGGGACGCAGTAGACCTCGACGTCCGGCTCGCAGACGTCCGGGATGCCGTTCTGGTTCGCGTCGAGCGCGCCGTTCAGGATCTCGCAGACGTCGGGCTCACCGTCTTCGTCACAGTCGGGGAGCGACTCGCAGTCGTCCGGGATGCCGTTGCCGTTGCAGTCGAGCTCTTGCGCGTCGGCCAGGCCGTCGCCGTCACAGTCCGGATCGGGCGGGCAGTCGTTCGTCGCCAGCGCCGTCATCGCGAAATCACCTACGCGACCATCGCGGTACATCAGCCAACCGCGCGCCGGATCGCCGGCGTTTCCGTCGAACAGGAAGGCTTCACCCGCACCGTTCGCCTTGTGGACCAGTGGGATGACTTCGCCCGTGTTGAGCCACTTGACCGTGCCGTAACCGACACCTCCGTTCGACTCGAGCACTAACAAGTCACCGTTCACGCACGCGGCGTTCTCGTAGACGAAGTGCACTTCGAGGTAGCCCTGCTCGTTCGCGTCCCACACGCCACCCACGTCGAGGCCGCCGTAAGCGAGACCGTCGATCGTGAGCGTGCCTTGGCCGTCGTAGCACATCGTGATATCGGTTCCCGGAAGCTCGTAGCCGAAGGTCCAGTGGTCGCCGGGCGCTCCGAACAAACCATCGAGACGCAAGCCGTAGCCGGGAGGCGCGACCGCGCCCGTCTGCTTGTCACCCATGCGGTAACAGCCCGGATCGCAGTACTCTTCGGGCAGCGGGCAGGCGCAAGACGGCAGCGTCTCGCACGAGTCCGGCACGCCGTTCAGGTTGCAGTCGCTCGCCAAGTCGTCCGGCTGTCCGTTGCCGTCGCAGTCGGGATCGGGCAAGCAGTTCGTGTTCGGCTGCACGGTCATCGCGAAGTCGCCGACGAGTCCGTCGCCGTACATCACCCAACCGCGTGCCGGATCGCCGGCGTGGCCGTCGAACAGGAAGATCTCACCGGCGGCGTTCGCCTTGCCGGAGAGGTACGTCACTTCGCCGGTATTCAGCCACTCGACGGTGCCGTAGGCGAGTCCGCCTGCCGACTCGAGCACCAGCAGCTCACCGTTCACGCACGAGGCGTTCTCGTAGACGAAGTGAATACGGGCGAAGCCTTGCTCCACCGCGTCCCACGCGCCGCCGACGTCGAGGCCGCCGTAAGCGATGCCGTCGATCGTGATCGTGCCGGCGCCGTCGTTGCACATCTGTACGCCGGTCTCGGGCGCTTCGAAGTCGAAGGTCCAGTGGTCCGAGGGATTACCGAACAGACCATCGAGGCGCAGTCCGTAGTTGGGCGGCGCGACTTGGCCGGTGACCTTGTTGCCGAGGTCGTAGCAGCCGGCGTCACAGAAATCGACCGGGGCGGGACAGCCTTGGAGGCCGGTGAGGGGGGCGGCGGTGGCTGCACCGACGAGGCAGGCAACGGCGAAGCCGAAGGCGGGGATGCGGATCATGGGGTCATGCGGGTGAGGGGTCACGAGGGCGGTTCTCGCTCGAGATCCCGGGCTGGGGGGCCTGTGAGGCCGTCTTTGGGGCACATCTCGCGATGGATGCACCGGCGGCCCACGGCGGGCCGCACTCCATTGACCCTATCCCGACATTGGGGAGCAGGTCGGAACGAGCGCTCGGCGAATCGACGAGCCCCGCGCGCGCCGACTCGTCACGGAGTCAGCCGGGCTCCGAAGCGCGCGCCTCCGCTCGAGAGACCGGAACCGTCGCCCTTTTCCGCCGGACTCGTGGACGCGGCAGCGTGCCTGTTCCATATTCCGGCCCCGTGCCTTCGCGCGGCACGCCAGGCTCTCGAGCCCCCGCAGACACCCCCCGTATCCCGATAGGAACAGCCATGAGCAATGCCCTCGACGTGACCGACAGCATGTGGGAAGCCACCGTCCTCCAGAGCGATGTCCCCGTGTTGGTGGACTTCTGGGCCGAATGGTGCGGCCCCTGTAAAGCGATGGGTCCCTTCGTCGACAAGCTCGCCGAAGACCTCGGCGGCAAGCTGAAAGTCGTCAAGCTCGACACCCAGAACAACCCGGAAGTCGCCTCGCGCTACGGGATCATCTCGATCCCGACCTTCCTCTTGATCAAGGGCGGCGAAGTGGCGCACCAGATGATGGGCGCGATGCCCTACGAGAAGCTGAAGACCGAAGTCGAGTCACACATCTAGCGAGTCCGGGTCGCCGGCGACCCACCTGATGCGCCTCCTGTTCCTCGGCTCCCCGCCCTTCGCCGGGCCGGTTCTCGAAGCCCTGCTCGCCAGCTCGCACGAAGTCTGCGGGCTCGTCACACGACCGGACCGTCCGCGTGGCCGCGGACGGTCCGTTGCGCTTTCTCCGCTCGCGGAAACAGCGCGCGCGCACGGCGTTCCGGTCTTCCAACCAGAATCGACGCGCGGCGAAGACGCGCAAGCACCACTGCGTGCGCTCGAGCCCGAAGTGCTCGTCGTCGCGAGCTATGGCGAGATCCTGCGCGAACCGATGCTGCGGCTCGCGCCGCACGGCGCGCTGAACGTGCATGCTTCGCTGCTGCCGCTCCACCGCGGAGCCTCGCCGATCCAGGCCGCGATCCTCGCCGGTGACGAACTCACCGGCGTGTCCGTGCAGCGCATGGTGCTCGCGCTCGACAAGGGCGATGTGCTGCACGAAGTCACGACCCCGATCGGCGCGGAAGAGACCGCCGGTGAGTTGTTCGACCGACTCGCGCTGCTCGGCGGGCGCGCCGCTGTCGAAGCGCTCGACCTGCTCGCGTCCGGCTCCGCCGTCTTCACACCTCAAGACGATGCGCTCGCGACCTACGCGGGCAAGCTCGAGAAGAGCGCCGGCCGCATCGACTGGTCGCTCAGCGCCGAAGAAATCGATCGCACACGGCGCGCCATGCACCCGTGGCCCGGCGCGACGACCACGGCGCCCGACGGCAAGCCGCTCAAGATCACGGCAGCGCGCATCGTGCGCGACGCACAGGAACAAGGCGACTCAGCCGGAGCCCCGTCGGCTCCCGGCACGCTGATCGAGATCAAGCCGCGCTGCATCGTCGCCTGCGGCGCCGGCGCGCTCGAGCTGATCGAACTCAAACCCGCGGGCAAGCAGGCCATGCCGGCCGACGCCTGGTTGCGCGGCGCGCGCTGGGAACTCGGCGCGCAGCTTGGAACAGACCCCATGAACACGACCGGAACCTCCGCATGACTCGCCACCTCGCCTGGGAGATCCTGCGCTCCGGATCCGACACCCCGACGCGCCTCGTCACCCCCGTCGCCGATCGCGAAGGACTCGACCCCCGCGATCGCGGCTTGCTGCGACGCATCGTCGGCACCGATGTCCGCCGCCGCGCGACCTTGAACGCGATGCTGCGCGTCCTCGCGCGTGGAAAACCGAACCGCGACCTCGCCGCGATCCTGCGCGTCGGTCTCGTGCAACTCTACTTCATGGATCAGATTCCGGATCACGCAGCCGTCTCCGAGACGATGCGCGCGTCGACCGAGCTGCTCGGTCCGGCGAAGGCGAAGTACGTCAACGCGGTGTTGCGCGAAGCGATCCGTCGTCGTCGCACCGGACACTCGGGCGATCCGAAACGTGATCTCATCGGCAGAGGTCTGCACTTCGCGGACGACTTGTTCCGAGATCCAGAGGAGCATCCCTATCTTTGGGCCGAGGATGCGCTGTCGATGCCGTCCGCGCTCGTGAAGCGCTGGGACAAGCGATACGGCCGTGAACGTGCGTTCGCGATGTGTGCAGACGCGCTGCAAGAGCCCCCGCTCTCGATCCGCTGCGTCGGTGTTCCACGCGAAACGGTCGCTTCCGAGTTTGTTATCCACGAAGTGTTAACTCATCGTGGAAAACATGAAGCCGTCCTGTTGGCCGCTGCAGCCGACACCGGCGCCGTCGTCGGAAGTGAAGCCTTTCGCAGCGGACGCATCAGCGTGCAAGGGGAAGCCGCGTTGCGCGCCGCCGAGCTCGCGAACGCGCATGCCGGCGAACGTTGGTTGGATCTCTGCGCGGCACCTGGTGGAAAAGCCGCCGTGCTCGCCGCCGGAGGAGCGTCCGTGCTCGCCTGCGACATCAGCGAAGAGAAACTCGAGCGCGTGCGACAGACCGCCGAGCGGCTCGGAGTTCTCGATCGCATCGAGACGCGCTTGCTCGAAGACGGTGCGCCGCCCGCCGACACGGACTTCGACGGCGTCCTCGTCGACGCACCGTGTTCGAACACCGGCGTCCTCGCCGCTCGACCGGACGCGCGTTGGCGCTTCGGACCCGCGCAGCGCCGTGAGCTCGGCGTCTTGCAGACGCAGCTGATCGAAGCCGGTGCGGAACGGGTGCGACCCGGCGGCGCGCTGACCTGGTCGACTTGCTCGATCGAGCCGGAAGAGAACGGACAGCTGATCCGCGCCTTCCTGCAGCGTCACGACGACTTCGAGCTCGAGTCGGATCACGAGATCCTGCCCGAGCCGGGCGCCCCCGAGGGCCCGGTCGACGGCGGCTTCGCCGCTCGACTCAAGCGACGCGGCTGATCCGAGCTCCAGAGCGCTCCACAGCGCGCGAAGTCGTCCCTTCGACGGCTTCGCGCGAGCTGAAGCGCTGCAAGACGCTTTCCAGCGGGCCTGCTCGTCGTATCCTCTGCGGGCCATGGCTCGAACCACCCGCTCCACTCGCCGCCCCGACGACGAGGAAGAAACTCCCGCGCGACGCGCCCCCGCCCAACGCGGACTGCCCGTCGCACCCATCGCCATCCTCGTCCTGCTGCTCGGCGGTGCGCTGTTCTTCGCGCGCCAGATCGCGCAGTCGAAGAAGGACAAGGCCGCGGAGCCCGAGGTGATCGACAACCGGCACGTGCCGTTCGGCGACCTGCCGGACGAAGTGCCGAGGTCCAAGGGACCTGCGGGTGTCTCCGGTACGAGTTCGGGTACCAGTTACGAAGCATCACCTACGGGTCTGCTCGCGACGCGCCAAGTTTGGCTCGACGCGTTGAAGAATGCGTCGGAAGCCGAGAGCTTGTATGCCGCTGCTCTGCAGGCGAAACAGGCGGGTGACCACTCGGCCTTCCGTGAGAAGGGCATCGCTGCCAAGCGACTGTTCAGTGACGTCCGGGACAGCACCGAAGCTCTCGAAGCAGAACTGCTCGCGGAGTACGGCGATCGCGATCCTCAGGTTCGCGAAGTCGTCCGCAAGCGCACGTCGTGGACCAAGAGCCTCGCCGCCATCTCCAAGATCACAGGACGTTGAAAGTCCCCGTGCGCCGCGCACTTGTCACCGGCGCTTCGTCGGGCATCGGCGCGGCGAGCGCGCGCGCGCTCGCCGCTGCGGGATACCGCGTCGCGTTGCTGGCGCGTCGTCTCGATGAACTGCAAGCGGTTCGCGACGCGTTGCCGAAGCACGCGGACGGCGAACACCTCGCCGTCGTCTGCGACTTGTGCGATGCGCAAGCGATCGACGCCGCGCTCGCACGTGTCGATGAACAGTTCGGCGGGCTCGAGTTGCTCGTCAACAACGCCGGCCTGGGCTATCGCGCGAAGGTCGAAGAACTCGATCCCGAGCTGCTCGAGCGCACCTTCCGCACCAACGTGCTCGCCCCCTTCATGCTCTGCAAGGCCGCATTGCCGCTCCTGCGTCGCGGCAACGCACCCGTCGTCGTCAACCTCGCGTCGGTCGTCGGTCGCCGCGGCATCCCGGGTCAGACCGCGTACGCCGCGAGCAAGTCCGCGCTCTGCTCCTTCTCGGAAGGCTTGCGCGTCGAGTGGGCGACGGAAGGCATCGCGATCTGCACGCTGAACCCCGCGCTGACTGCGACCGGCTTCTTCGAGGCGCAACCGAACCCGTCGGAGCTGCCGGATCCCGACCTCTCGGGCGCGGCGGGACCGGACGAGGTCGCGGCTGAGATCTTGAAGCTCGCGCGACAGCCGAAGCCCGAACACAGCATGCGCCGCAAGTGGCACTGGCTGGCCGCGCTGGGACTCTTCGCTCCGCGGCTCGCGGACCGCATGCTCGTACGCCGTCTCGGCGGCGGTTGGCAAGCGCCGCAGCGCTGAGCTCGATCAGTCTTCGTCGGCGGAGTCGCCGTCGCCCAGATCGAGCGAGAGCGTGTTCTCGTCGTCGGAGTGCTGCTTGCTCGACGCGACGTTCAACTCGAGGCTCGCTTGGAACTCTTCCTCGACTTCATCACCGAGCTCCAGCTGCACCGCAGCATCACCCTCGTCGAAGATGTTCGCCCACTCGCCGTCGCCGTCGGCCGACATCTCGGAGAGGTCGAGCTCCGTGGGCAGGGGGGCCTTCGGCGTCAAGTTGTCGTCGATCCAACGTCGGTTCGTGCGCACCGTGCCGACGACCGGGCTGATCATCATCTCGCCCGTGTGGTTGATTCCGCTGAGGATCTCGGCGGGCACCACGGCCGGCATCGCGACGGTGAGCACCTTCCCGTAACGGGAGAGCGGCACCAAGCCGTGCTCCATCAAGTAGCCGAGGTTCAGACCTTCCATCGCGTTCGGATCCGGCGTGATGATCTCGATGGGTAGGAAGGGCAGGCCAAAGACCTCGCAGACGATCCGCGAGAGCTCCCAGTCCGCGACCAAGCTGGCCGAGACGAGCGCTTCGGGGAACGGCAAGCTGCCGCGCTGCCCCATCTCGAGGGCGTCACGCACGGCTTGTGCTTCCACGAGGCCGCGTTCCATGAGGACTTCGGCGAGGCGTTGGTATCCGAGACGTTGGGTATGCTTCACGTGCAGGTCGTGGGTGGGAGGCCGGTTGGTCCGGGGAGACCAACCTCCGCAGCTATCGGCCCCGAGGCGCGCGAAGCTGGAGTCCGATGCGGCGGAGACCTGCGGTTCGCGCGCTCGCGGGGGCGTGATCGACGCTCGGGCCACTCTCTCGGGCGCCACAAGGCACTCGGAACGCCGGTCCTGCACCAAAAATGAGCGACGGCCGCGCGTTCCCGTCTCCGAGAGCGCAGCGGCCGTCGCTGTCTTGGCACGGTGCCCGAGCGGGCCCCTCCCGGATCAGACGTCGAGGTTCGTGACCTCGAGCGCGTGGCGTTCGATGTACTCGCGTCGCTGCTCGACGCCGTCCGACATCAGGATCGTGAAGATCTCATCGGCCGTGATCGCGTCGTCCATATCGACCTGGTAGAGCGTCCGCTTCGACGGGTCCATGGTCGACTCCCAGAGCTGGTCGGCGTCCATCTCACCCAGACCCTTGTAGCGCTGGATGTCGACTTCGTCTTGCGCGGAAGAACGCGCGGCTCGAGCGAGCTGCACGATGTTCTCGGGCAGGATCTCGCCCTTGCTGGTCTTGACGCGCCACTTGCCGCCGCCTTGGAACTTCACGCCGCGACGCGTCAGGGCGACGAGGGCGTTCTTCAGTTCTTCGTGGCGAGCGATGTGACAGGTGATGATGTGCGCGTTGTCACGCGTGCAGTCCGAGTCGGGACCGTCGTACACCGCGAGCGCGCCTTCGACCAAGTCGCGCTGCAGCTCGATGAAGTTGTTCAGCTCGGCGGCCGTGTCGAAGAAGTGATCTTCTTCGCCGATCCTCGCCCAGTGCATCGGCAGCGTGTCGCCGTTCCAGCGGTCGACCAAGCCTTCCAAGGGCATCTCGGCCCACGAAGGGCTCGAGGCTTCGAGCAAGTCCTCGAGCTTGCGCAGCTCGCGAACCAACAGGCGCAGTTCGTCGGTGTCGAAGCCCTTGTCCGCCGTCAGGTCATAGATCTCGAGCGAGTCGAGACCCATCTCCGAGATGAACTCGCGCAGCTCGGCGTCCGTGGTGACGTAGCGCTCGGTCTTCTTGTGCTTGACCTTGTAGAGCGGCGGCTGCGCGATGTAGAGGCGACCTTCGTCGACCAGCTCGCGCATGTGCCGGAAGAAGAACGTCAGCAGCAACGTGCGGATGTGCGATCCATCGACATCGGCGTCCGTCATGATGATCGTCTTGCCGTAGCGCAGCTTGGTGAGGTCGAATTCCTCAGCGATGCCGCAGCCCAGCGCGGAGATGATCAGCTGGATCTCCGAGTGGCCGAGCATCTTGTCCAGCCGCGCCTTCTCGACGTTCAGGATCTTACCCTTGAGCGGCAAGACGGCTTGGAAGTGTCGGTCGCGACCCATCTTCGCCGAGCCACCGGCCGAATCACCCTCGACCAGGTAGACCTCCGACTTCTCGAGGTCCTTGCTCTGACAGTCGGCGAGCTTGCCGGGCAAGTTGCCGGAAGCCAGCGCCGACTTACGCCGCACGAGTTCGCGCGCCTTGCGCGCGGCTTCGCGCGCCTGCATGGCGCGCAGTGCTTTGTTGACGACGGCCTTCGCCGAGGCGGGGTGTTCTTCGAGGTAGTTCGAGAAGAGTTCGCCGACAGCGGACTCGACCACGCCTTGCACTTCGCGGTTGCCGAGCTTGTCCTTCGTCTGACCTTCGAACTGCGGATCGGGCAACTTGACCGAGAGGATCGCGCTGAGACCTTCGCGGAAGTCATCGCCCGACGGCAGCTTCGACGCGTCCTTGACGAGCTTCTCGTTCTTGACGTAGTTGTTCAGCGTCCGCGTCAGACCTGCTTTCAAGCCGGCGAGGTGCGTACCGCCGCCGTGCGTGTTGATGTTGTTGACGAAGGTGTAGACCGTCTCCTGATAGGCGTCGGTGTACTGCAGCGCGAGCTCCACTTCGTACTCGACCGACGGATCGTCGGGCGAAGTCACCGTCTTGGTGAAGTGCACAACGTCTTCGTGCAGCACGTTCTTCTTCGCGTTGATGTTCGCGACGAAGGCCAGCAGACCTTCGGGAAATTCGAGGTGTTCTTTGTGCCCGGTGCGTTCGTCGTGGATGTCGATCGCCACGCCGCGCGTACCCATCAGGTAGGCCATCTCGCGCAAGCGCTTCGAGACGATCTCGCCATCGATGTCGAGCGCGGTGAAGATCTGTTCGTCGGGCTTGAAGCGCACTTTGGTGCCGGTGCGCTCCGTGTCACCGACGACGGTCAACTCGGAGACGCGCACGCCGCGCTCGAAGCGCATGTGGTGGATCTTGCCGCCTGAGTGAACCCAGACTTCGAGCCATTCCGAGAGCGCGTTGACGCAAGAGACGCCGACGCCGTGCAAGCCGCCCGACACCTTGTACGCGCCACTGTCGAACTTGCCGCCGGCGTGAAGCTTGGTCAGCACGACTTCGAGAGCCGTGATGCCTTCGGCTTCGTGCATCGCGATCGGAATGCCGCGACCATCATCTTCGACCGAGATCGAGCCGTCTTCGTGCAGCGTCACCGCGCACTTCGTGGCGTGACCCGCGAGGGCTTCGTCCATCGAGTTGTCGACGACTTCCCAGATCAGGTGGTGCAGTCCACGCACATCGGTGTCGCCAATGTACATCGCCGGACGCACGCGAACCGCTTCAAGTCCTTCGAGGACGCGAATCGATCCGGCGCCGTACTCGGCGGACTTGCCGGGGGTCGTGCCCTCGGTCTCTTTGGCCATGTCACTCATGTGTCACTGTCAGTCTTGTGCGCGGTCGGTGGTGTGTCACTGCTTCAGGCGATAGGCCACGGTCTTGATGCGCTCGTCGCCGAGCAACCGGTTGGCTTGTTGCCGATACTGTTCGCCGGTGAAGTTCTGCAGCTCTTGAAGGTGGGTCGCTGAGTCGACTTGAACGACGAGCTCGCCGCGGAGGAAGCGCACGGCTCGCGCACGTCGCGAGAGTCGCGGTCCGAGGACCTGGCGCCAGACGTTCAGCACTTGCCCTTGTCGCAGCTGCTTGCCGATCCCGCTCTTGTTCAAGAAGCGATCGAGCACTTCCGTGAACGGTGCCGGTTCGCGCGGATCGCGACGGCGGTAAGGGCGGGAGCTGTAGTTCAAGTCGCGTCCACCGTGATCGGCATGACGACGTAGGTGTAGTTCTCGCCGAGCGTGAACTTGCCGGGGCTCAAGCGGTCGTTGAACTCGAGCGCAACAGTCTGCTTCTCGCAGTGCTTGAGGCCTTCGAGCACGTAGTCCGGGTTGAACGCGATCTCGGCGGCGTCGCCCTTGTACTCGACTTCCATCTCGGCGTGCGCTTCACCGCGACCAGCTGAGTGACCGGCCAGAACGAGCTCACCGGTCTTCATCGAGAGGCGCACGGCGCGTGCTTCGGCACCCGTCACGTTCGCGACGAGGCGCAGCTTGCGCGTCAAGAGGTCCGAGTCGGCTTCCATGCGCTCGGCGGTCGAGCTGGGGATCACCGCGGCGTACTTCGGGAACTCGCCGTCGATCAACCGCGCGAAGACCTCCGCGTTGCCGGCCTGCATGCCGATCTCGTTCTCGTAGAAGTGGAACGCGATCTGCGAGAGCGGATCGTCGACGACCCTGCAGAACAGCTGCATGCCCTTAGCCGGCACGATCACCGGGGCGTGAGAGTAGCCGGTCGTCGGGATCGGATGACTGGTCAGCGCGAGACGCCGTCCGTCCGTCGCGACCATCTTGAGCGTCTCGTCCGAGAGATCCATCAGCACGCCGTGCATCGCGTAGCGGCCCGCTTCACGCGCAGCGGCGAAGGCGGTCTGGTTCACGAGGCGCGTGAATACGCCGCCCTGGATGGTGAACGAATCCTCGGGGTCGAACTGGTTGACCGTCGGGTACTCGTCGGCATCCGCCGTGACGAGCTCGCAGGTGTCCGGTCCGCTGAAGATGTGCAGCGTGTTGTCGCGCGTCTCCAGCGTCACCGTGTTGCCGACGAGGTCCCTGATGAAGTCCAGGGCGACGCGTGCGGGCACGACGGCCACGCCGGGCTCCGCAATCTCCACCAGGCCGTGCGTGTCGCTCTGCGCGCTCTCGTCGTCCGAGGCGACCTGCTGATGCGACAGGAGCTTGTAGCGGATCGCGACCTCGAGGTCGGTGCCGACCAGCTCGAGGCAATCATCCTTGGCAACGAGCTTCACGTTCTCGAGCACGGGCTTCGTGCTGCGGGCCGGAATCACGTTGTTCACCACGGCGAGGCCTTCGCGCAGCTTCTCTCGATCGCAGGTGACTTTCATGTGCTTCGTCGTGGTTGGTTTCGGGGTGTCGGACGCGGTGCCGAAGAGCGGTCCGAACGTCGCGTGGCGCGGGGTCTCGTCTCCTGCCTCTATTTGAAGGTTAAAGGATCCTTCTTCTTAATAAGGGGCAGGTTGAATTGTGGATGAACGCGAGGTCGTGCGCTCCAACTGTCGTGTGATGCAGTGCTTCGGTCGATGCGTCGGCTGTTGGCGAAACGCCCCTGCCTGTGGAAGAACCGTGAGCGGGAGCTCGTTCATCCACAGCTATCCAGAACATCTCGGGGCGGTGAAAAGAGGCTGTGGAAGACCGGCTGGATGTCCACGTCGATCGACCGCAGGTTCCACGCGCACTCCCGTTCGAATCCACCCCCAGGTCCACAGCTCGTCCACGCTTCGATGTGGATAAGAGAGCGGTCGGGAGGGAGCCGCGGAAGGGCTCGCAGTCGCCGTGTATTCTAGGTTCTGGGACCCCGGAAGACCACCGCGCGGACGGCTCAAGAGGCCCCTTCGAGCGGGCCTTCTCAGCATACGCGGACAGTCCGCCGGCGGGCGGTGGTCGTCGCTCGGCGGAGTTCGCGGAGCCCCGCTCTCGGAGGCCTCTCAGACCGCTTTCCGAGGCGTTGACGTCAAGGCTCGACTCTGAACTCTCGAGGGCGGGCAGGGGCCGACGCGGGGAGCGGACCAAATGTGAACGACGCCTCGGCCGAGATCGGCTGAGGCGTCGCGAGGAAGTCGGCGAGCGCTGGGTCAACGGACGGCCTGGAGCTCGTCCAAGAAGCCGTGGACCACGTCGCGGCACTGCGGGTCCTTGAGGATCAGCTTGTCGATCTTGTCGATGGCGTGCAGCACGGTCGAGTGGTCGCGGCCGCCGAAGAAGCCGCCGATCTCGGCGAGCGAATGACGCGTGATCTTGCGCGCCAAGTACATCGCGACCTGGCGCGGATACGCGACGGCGTTCGTGCGCTTCTTCGACTGCAGATCGGAGAGCTTGACACCGTAGTGCGCCGTTACGAGGTCGATGATCTCTTCCATCGACGGCTGACCACGACGCACCGTGAACAGCTCGGGCAGTGCTTCGCGAGCGAGTTCGACGGAGATCGCTTGGTTCGAGAGCCGCGCGTAACCGATCAACTTGGTGACGGCGCCTTCGAGTTCACGGATGTTCGTGTCGATGCGTTCCGCCAGAAGACTCGCGACATCGTCGGGCACTTCGCGTCCGCGTTCGCGGCTCTTACGCTTCAAGATCGCCATGCGCGTCTCGTAGCACGGCGGTTCCATCTCCGTGACCAGTCCCCACTTGAAGCGCGACACGAGTCGTTCTTGCAGCGTGGGAATGTCCTTCGGCGTCGAGTCCGATGACAGCACGATCTGCTTGCCGGCGTTGTAGAGCGTGTTGAAGGTGTGGAAGAACTCTTCCTGCGTGCGTTCTTTGTTCGCGAGCAGGTGGATGTCGTCTACGACGAGCACGTCGACGCCTCGGTACTTGTTGCGGAACTTTTGCAGGTCGCCGTTCTCGAGCGCGCTGATGAAGTGGTTTACGAAGGTCTCGCAGGAGAGGTACAGGATGCGCACATCCTTGAAGTTCTCCAGCAGTGCGAAGCACAGCGACTGCAACAGGTGCGTCTTGCCGAGGCCGACGCTGCCGTGCAGGAACAGCGGGTTGTAAGCCGAACCGGGCGATTCCGCGGCACCGAGGGCCGCAGCGTGCGCGAAGCGGTTGCACGGCCCCATGACGTAGTTCTCGAAGGTGTACTTCGGGTTCAATCCGATCGTGCTGCCGCGCACGAGTCCACCCTTAGCGAAGTCTTGCAGCAAGCGACCGCGTTCTTCGAGCGTCGGCGGTTCTTTGCGATCCGTGTCGGAAGGCGTGCGACGTGAGAAGGCGGGCGAGGAGTGCGCGCGTCGCAAGCGATCGGGGTGATCGGCCGGGAGTTCTTCGGTGGTCAGAGTTCCGCCGGCAACCGCGCCGGGCGCGGAAGCGCGTTCGATCGCCGCGTCGACCGACGGGCGTTGCATGGTCAGTTCGGGATCGACATGGAACTCCACGCGACGCGGGCTGCCGAGGCTGGCGCTGACAGCGTCTTCGATCGTGGCTTGGTAGTACGTCTTCAGCCAGTCACGGCTGAACGAGTTCTGCACGGCGATGCAGACCGTTTCCTCTTGAACGCGGTGCAGCGCGGCGCGACGGAACCAAGTCTCGAACTGTTCAGGCTGAACCCGTTCGCGGACTGCCGCTTGGATCTTCTTCCAAACCTCTGCGTGCGCTCCCGCGGGGAGCGCGCAGTCATGAGGCGTCTCCACCTCTGCCTTGGTGGTGACTTCCTGAGCAACTTCTGGAGTCGCTGCCTCTGCGGAGTCCGCTGCGACCTCTGTCGCTGCGGGTTCGGAAGGATCGGTGTTCACGTCTCCGAGCAAGGCGTGAGGATGCTCCGGCTGCGTCTGTCGCATGCTGCCAGATTCCCTTCTCGATGCGGTCGCGGGGGGTCGTCACCAGGACTTCATTCCCTGCACGGGTGGCAGGTTCGCGGCTGCAGTCGATGTGCACGCACGGACTCTCCGGGAGGGAGCGTCGAGCAGTGGCGAGATCGATGGCGGGGTGCGACATGAAGGCAAGGGTGGCGGCGAGGGTGGCGTCGATGACGCGCGAGGGGTCTTTCCATCCCGGGCGGCCGACCTCGCTGGGAGTGCTCACGAGGCGCTGCCCTCGATTCTTCGAGGAGCAGCGCGCACGTGGGGCAGGGTTCCGGCGGAGTGGAGCGGTGACTCGGCGAACCGCCAGCGAAGACGCCTTCAGAGCAGCGCGCTTGCGTGACGACTCACCGGGGCAGCGTTCGAGAGCCTTCAGAGCACGTGGAGCGAGGGCGCGATGGTGCCTTCGTTCCAAGTCTGTCCTCAGTCTGCCGGTTGCCGGACTCGTGCGCGCTGCTGGGGTGTCTTCGCGACGTGTCGGGCGGTGGGCCTCTCTCGGTCTATCAGGGTGGCTGTCGAGCGTGCGAGTGGTGATCTCTTCACACGCTCTCCAGACGCGTCATTAGAGCAGGCAAGAGAGCGCGGTCAACGACGAGCGGCGCAACTCTTGGCGCACTGTTCGCAAACGGGAGCGCATCAACGCCTTGCGGGTTGGGACGGTATGTTTTTCCGCAAGATGTCCACAGCGTTGTGGACATCTTGTGAACACGTGTTTCGTCCCAATGAGAGCCGTAGACCCGCGCGCGCGCGCGTTTCGTCGAGGCCGAGTGCGAGCAAGACGTGCGATGCTTCGAGCGAACCACTCGCACAGGCGGAACCCGCGCTCGCTTCGAGTCCCGCGATGTCGAGTCGTGCGACGAGCGCGTGTCCTTCGACGCCGGGGAACAAGACGTTGATCGTGTTCGGCAGGCGATCGGGTGCATCGATCGGCGGACCGAGCAAGCGCGCGGTCGGGAAGTCGCTTTCGATCGCCGTCCACAACTCGCGGGTCAACTGACCGACAGCTTCCGCGTAGCTCGCACGCTCCGACACAGCGAGCTCGATCGCGAGTGCGGCGGCGGCGAGCGCGGGCGCGTTCTCGGTGCCCGAACGCAGCCCCGACTCTTGTCCACCGCCGGTCAACACGGGTGCGAGCGGCGTGTTGCCGCGCGCGATCAGCACACCGACGCCCAGCGGCCCGCCGACCTTGTGCGCGGAGAGGCTGATCAGGTCGGCGCCCCACTCGCCGGGTCGGAACGGAAGTCGTCCGAGCAGCTGCACGGCATCGACGTGGAAGCGCGGACGCCGGTCTCCAAGAAGGGCGAGGCCCTCCCCCAGCGCCGTCAGCGGCGTGAGCACGCCGATTTCATTGTTCGCCGCCATCACGCTGACCAGCTCGACGCCTTCCCGGCCGGCGAGCTGCGCGACTTCGGCGGCCTCGATGCGTCCCAGTTCGTCGACGGGCGCGAGGACCAGGCGATAGCCGACTTCCTCCAGCGAGCGGGCCGTCTCCAGCACCGAGGGGTGCTCGAGCGGCGTCGTCAGCAGGCCTGCCGGTGGCTCGGACTGCGCCAGGCTGCCGACCAGCGCCAGGTTGTTCGATTCGGTGCCGCCCGAGGTGAAGATGACTTCCTCTTCGCGGACCTCGAGCACGGCGGCGACGCGCTCGCGCGCCTCGTCGATCACGGCCCGGGCCCGGCGGCCCGCAGCGTGCACCGCCGAGGGGTTTCCGCCGAGGGCGTCGAGCTCGCGGAGCCACAGCTCACGGACCTCCGGCCGCAGCGGAGTCGTGGCGTTGTGGTCGAGGTGGACGTGGTTCATCGGGAGAGGAGCCTCCGGTAGAGGGCTTCGTAGCGGTCGACACCGGCTTCGCGGCCGAAGTCGGCGACGGCTCGTGCCCGACCCGAGCGCCCGTAAGTGTGCGCTAGGTCAGGGTCTGCGATCCAGGAGCAGAGTTCGGAGGTGAAGGCCGCTTGGTCGTCGGCGTCGATCAGTCGGCCGCCGGCGCCGTCTTCGATGACTTCGAGCAGCCCGCCGACACGGGTCGCGAGGACTCCTAGCCCGCACGCGGAAGCTTCGAGGGCCGAGAGTCCAAACGACTCCTCGCGACTCGTCAAGAGGAAGGCGTCGTGAGCGGCGAGCAGCGCCGGGAGCTCGCGGCGCTCGCCGAGGAAATGGACCGCGTGTTCCACGCCGAGCTCGGCGGCCAGCTCGCGGCAGCGCGGCAGGTCCGGCCCTTCGCCGATCAGCGTCAGCTCGGCGCCCGCAGTGGCAGCTTGGTCGGCGGCGCTGCGCTCGCGCTCCGCTTCGGCTTTCGCGCGCGCGAAGGCCTCGATCAGCCACGGCACGCGCTTGAGCGGCCGAAAGTTGCTGACGTGGATCGCGCGCAGCGGTCCCGGAGAGCGCGGCGCGCTCGGCGCGAAGTGTTCCGTGTCGACAAAGTTTGGCAGCGTCTGCACCTCGCCGGCCGCGTCGCCCCACCACGCGCGCAGCCGCGTCGATAGGTCGTCGCTGACTGCGGTGACGGCGTCGGCACGGCCGAGCACGTAGCGCAAGAGCGGACCGTAAGCCGGCGCCGCCGCGACCAGCGTGACGTCGGTTCCGTGCAACGTGATGACGAGACGAGGTTCCGTGTTCGCGTCCGTCGCGCGCGCCGCTTCGCACGCGAGGTGTGCGCTGACCGCGTGTGGCAGCGCGTAGTGCGCGTGCAGCACGTCGAGTCCTTCTGCAGCGATCACATCGAGCACTGCGCCGGTTGCAGCGAGCTCGTCGTGCGAGCTGGCGAAGAGCGGGTAGTCGAGTCCGTGCACGCGGTGCAAGACGACTTCGCCGGCATCCTTCGCGAGGCGCGGCGGAACGCCCGGCGAGAAGAGGTGCACGCGGTGACCGCGTTGCGCGAGGCTGAGTGCGCACTCCGCGGCGACGACACCCGATCCGCCGAAGGTTGGGTGACAGAGGATGCCGACGCGCACGGCGACTCGCCGAGACTCCGCTAGCGCGGGAGTTCGAACGCCTCGGGCGGCAGCTGCGGCAGATCGTCCGCGCGCAAGATGCGCAGCTCGTCTTCGACCGCGCCGGAGCGTTTCGCGCTCGAGACGGCACGGGGCGCTGCCGACGAGTCGGTCGGACGCGGCGAGGAGGCGGCTTGCGGTTCGTCGGACGTCGTGTGAGTCGACGACGTGGCTTGCGGTTCGTCGGGCGCCTCGAGCGTCGGTGTTGCTTCGGTGCGCGTCGTCGTCTCCGCGCGCGGCGGCGCGCTCGGTTGCATGACGTGTTCGCGCAGCTCGGGCTCGTCTTCGACGGCGGCGCTCGGCGAGGGTTCGTCCGCGACGGCAGTCGGTTCGCTCGTCGCTTGCGAGTCTTCGCTCATGCTGGCCGTGACGGCAGCTTCCGCGTCGGTGGCCGGCTGCGGCGGAGCGGGTCGTGCTTCGGCTCTTGCGGTCGCGTCGACAGCGACGTCTTTCGTGGCAGGTTCGGGAGTCGTCGCGCTATCGATGGAATGCGCGTCTTCCGCGCTCGTTCCGGTCGGCGCCGTCTCGACGTCCTCAGCGGCAGCCGGAGCTTCCGCTGTCTTCGCAGGCTCAGGTTCGACTGCCGGCGCAGCCACCTTCGCCGGTTCGACAGCGGGCGTCGCTGCTCGGGCAGGTTCGGCGCCGGCCGCGGCGGGCGCTTCGTCGGTCGTCTCGTCGGAAGAGGGCGTCTTGGACGCGCTCGCCGCGTCGCGATCATGGAACTCTTGTTCGCGGTTCGCAGCCGTCTGAGCGGCGCGTTCGCGAGCCAGTTCGGTGATCGAACGCGCGGCCGGTAAGTGGGCGAGCGTCGTGTCGCGCGTCTCTTGTTCGATGACTTCGAGCGCGAGGTTGCGGTAGTCCTGCGCGCCGTTCGATTCCGACGCGTAGTCGAGGATGCTGATGCCGAAGCTGGGTGCTTCCGCGAGCTTGACGTTCGAGCGGATCGCGTTCTTGAAGACCTGACCGGGGAAGTACTTGCGCACTTCGCCGAGCACTTCGCGATTCAGCTTCAAGCGGCTGTCGTAGAGGCACGGCACGATGCCGGTGATTGTCAGTTCGGGGTTCAAGCGGCGACGGATCAACTGCACCACTTCGACGAGCTTGGACATGCCCATCAGCGCGAGGAACTGCGTCTGCAAGGTGATCAAGACTTCGCCGGCGGCGGCGAGCGCGTTGATCGAGAGCAAGCCGAGGCTCGGCGGGCAGTCGAAGATCACGTAGTCGGCGGGGTCTTCGCCGTGCTGCGCTTGGTGTTCTTTGCACCAGTCCTCGATCGCGTCGCGGATCAAGCTGTCGCGCCCGATCGCGCTGGCCAGCTCGAGTTCGGCGCCCGAGAGATCGATGTTGCTGGGCACGACCGACAAGCCGGGCGCCTTGGTGGGCAGCATGCACGCGGCGAAGCTCTTGTCACCGGTCAGGACCGAGTAGACCGAAGGTTCGTGCGAGGCGGCTTCGATGCCGAGGTGCAGCGACGCGTTCGCCTGCGGGTCCATGTCGACCACGACGACGCGGCGGCCTTGTTCCGCGAGTGCGGCGCCGAGGTTCGCGGAGGTGGTCGTCTTCCCCACCCCGCCCTTCTGATTGATGATCGCGATCCGGCGCATGTCTCTAGCTCAGCCCTTCAGCACCGCGAATCGGCGCCGAGCCCCGAGTGTAGCGCCCGCAGGTCGCCCCCCGAAGCACCGAACGCCGGTCCAAGTGCGCTTTCCGCCGCGATGTCGAAGGAGTTTCCTTTGCGCGTGGCGACGCGCAGCGGTCAGGGCAGCAGCGGATCGAAGGCCCGCAGCGGACCTTCGTGGCGCAGCGGCTCGCCGGCGGCCACGCCGATGCGCGCGCCGTACTCGCGGTCGCGCGCCTCGATGCGGTCCGGCAGCGGGAGTCCCGAGAGCTGCTGGCGCGAGCCGCTCGCAGCGCCGCCCTGGTCCCACTGCGACGCGTAGGCCTCGAGGACGGTGCGCTTTCGTTCGGTGACCGCGCTGATGTCGACGACGCAGTCGGGCTCGAAGGGCGTGTGACCCATCGTCTCGTAGAGCCGCTCGGGCCGGTGGGCCGTCAGGCCCTGCGTGTCGGCCCAGCGCGCGAGGCCGGCGAGTTGCCAGGCTTCGCGACCGGCCCGGCCGGCGGCGACGTGGTCGGGGTGGCGGTCGCGGTCGTGCGGGACGAACAGCAGCGCGGGCTGCAGCCTGCAGATCCAGCGCGCGATGTCGGCGCGCAGCTCGAGGTCGGGGACGAGGTGTGCATCCGGTCGCTCGAGGTTCCCGCGCCACGCGAGTCCCAGCAGTGCGCTGGCGGCTTCGCACTCGCGCGTGCGCGTCGCGACGTCACCACGAGTCGCGAGTTCTCCGCGCGTGCAGTCGAGCACCCCCACGCGCTTGCCGGCGGAGGTCAGGCGCAGGATCGTTCCACCGATCCAGACCTCCGCGTCGTCGGGGTGCGCGGCGATCACCAGGGCGTGCAGGCTCTCCGTCATCTAGTGGTCCTCTTCCAAGTCGACCAGCAGGTGTTCGCTGCAGAACGGGTCGAGTTCGTCGATCAGCGAGTCGAGCCAGTCGGTTCCGAAGCGGGCGACGAACTGCAGCGGGGCCAGCACCTTCTCTTGTGCTTCGCCGCGCGGACAGAGCGTGTTGTTCAAGCGACGCAGGTGACGTCCACCCTTGCCGGTGCGGTTCGCTCGGGCGCGCGCGGCTTTCTCGGCGAGCTTCTCGATCGCGCCCTTGTACAGCGCGACGGCTCGCCGCAAGTGCGGGGCGAGCGAGGGTTCGACTTCGGCGAGTTCTTTGCGCTGGGCGAGCATCTCTTGCGCGTGTTCCTCGACGAGGCGGCGGAGCTCTTCGAGCACGGCGGGCGTCTCGTGTTCTTCGCCGGCGGGAGTCCACTGTCCGCGCGCGCGCAGGATCTCGAGCGGGCTCGCGCCGACGCGCTTCGAGCTGGCGCGCGTCTCGACTTCGACCAAGGTCATCGAGACGCGCGGCACGAAGGGTGTGCACGGTGCACAGACGGCTTGGCGCAAGCGCCCGAGCTGCGCGTGGTACGCGAGCTCGCCGTGTCCGCCGACTTGCGCGGCGACCGGCAAGATCATGTCTTGCACGATCGGACGCAGCAGCGCGCCCGCCGACCAGGCGGTCGGTTCTTGAACGATCTCTGCCGCGAGTTCGGCGCGCGTGCGCGAGCCGGGTTCTTCGTCGTAGCGGAAGCCTTCGCCGCCGACGCGCAACGGGTGTCGTCCCGAAGAGTCGACGCGGTAGACCAGCGCGGCTTCGCTGAGCGGGATCGCGACGTCGAGTCCGCGCTCGATCAAATCGCTCTCCGACTCGGCGAGCGTGACGGCGGGGTCGGCGCTGACGACTTGCGCGAGCGCGCTCGAGCTCTCTTCGCGGAACCAGTGGGGTTCGACCACGATCAAGCCGTGCTTGCCGAAGAGGTGCAACAAGTTGCGCGTGAACGAACCCGCGAAGGTCATGCCGTTTTCGGGCATGAAGCTCTCGAGTGCTTCGTCGATGCGCGGGTAGTCGCCGAAGATGTGTCGGAAGAGCGCGCGCACCGCAGGCAGTCGTTGCTTGTCCCGGTCGATGCGGATGCGTGACAAGGGGTGGCGGCCGGATGACAAGCCGGCGAGCCCGGCCTTCTGCAAGTCGAAGTTGCGGTTCAAGAAGTGCGCGTGATGCACTTCGGCGAGGTCGTGATCGTCGGCGTGGTTCCAGAAGACCGGGACCACGGGGCGTTGCCAATGTTCAGTGAGTTGCTTGCTGAGCGCGATGCACTGCACGGCCTTGTAGAGGATCAGCAGCGGTGAGCAGAGGAAGCCGGGTTGGTGCCCGGTGATCACGCAGCTCGCGCCGGGTGTCGCGAAGGCCCGCGCGGATTCCAAGACGTGCACGTGTGCGCCGAGCGGCGACAGCTGCGCTTCGAGCCAGCGTGCAAGGTGCGCGCGTTCCTCGGGCGTGAAGCGTTCCTCCGGCTTACCGATCTGCGCGAGGCTGCGCGCGACGGGAAAGCCCTCGAGGTCGAGCCGGCCGCTGAGTGCGCGGCGCGAGAGCTCGGAGAGTCCGAGTACGTCAGCCGGAAGGGACTCGACGCGCAGCATCGACGACTAACAGCCTGCGGCTGCTTCGTTCAGCTCAGCGATCATGGCGTCCAAGGCCGCGGTGCTCGCGTCTTGCCACGACTTGCCCGCGTGCGCGGCATTGCGGTGTGCGTACAGGATGCCGCGCGATGAGTTGACGAGCGCGCCGCGTCCGCCCGGCAAGAAGCCGGGAGCGATCTCTTTGGCGCCGGCACCTTGCGCGCCGTAGCCGGGGATCAGGAAGGGCGTGCGCGGCATGCGCTCGCGCAAGTGCGTGAGTTCTTCGGTGTGCGTCGCGCCGACGACGGCGCCGACCGACGAGAGGCCGCACTCACCGAGCAGGCCTTCGCCCCAGCGCGCGACTTCCGTCGCCACCTGGTCGACGAGTCGCGGGTCGCCGAGTTCTTGGAACATGCCGCTGCCGGGGTTCGAGGTGCGCACGAGCACGTACACGCCGGCGCTTTGTTCTCGGCAGACCTCGAGGAAGGGTTCGACCGAGTCCGCACCGAGGTACGGGTTGATCGTCACCGCGTCGCAGCGGAACTCTTCTTCGCAGGCGAGGAAGGCGTCCGCGTAAGCGCGCGCCGTGCTGGCGATGTCGCCGCGCTTGACGTCGCCGATCACGAGCAAGTCTGCAGCGCGTGCGGCGGCGACGACGCGTTCCCAAGCGGCGACGCCGTCGGCGCCGAGCAGCTCGAAGAAGGCCGACTGCGGCTTCACGGCGGGCACGCGTCCGGCGATCAGTTGGATCACTTCGACGAGGAAGCGCTCGGTGGCTTGCGCTCGCTTGGCGCGCGACGCGGACTTATCGCGGCAGACCGCGAAGTCTTCGGGCATCAGCGCCGGATGCGGGTCGAGTCCGATCACGCACGAGTTACCCGCGCGCTGGATCGCCGCTTCGAGTCGGTCGGCGTAGTTCATGCGGTCGCGTCTTTCTCGTGCACGTCGTCGTCCAGCTCGGCGCCGAGCGCTTCGATCGCGCTCTCGAGCTCTTCGACGCGCTCGTGCGGCGGGATCAGCACGCCGGCGGAGATCGTGACGCGCAGGGCTTCGTCGACGCTGATCGGCAGCGGGATCAGCTTGTCGGCGTCGATGAACACCGTGTAACCGGTCATCGGCATCGGCGAGGTCGGCACGAACATGCTGACGTAGCGCTTGCCGTCCAGCGCTTCATTGATCGTCTTCATGCCTTCGCTGGTGACGAAGGCGATCGCGTAGATGTTCTCGTTCGGGTATGGCGCGGCGACGACCGTGTCGAAGTCGAACTCGGTCTCGGTCAGAAAGAACTCGACCAGCTGCTTCGCGTACGGATAGACCGACCGCACGACCGGAATCTGTTGCACACCGCGGTCGATGCTTCCGATCACGCGCCTTCCGACGAAGCCGGAGGTCAGCGTGCCGAGCACCAGCACCAAGGTGATCGACAGCAAGATTCCGATGATCGGTGGAACGATGCTCTTGGTGTCTTTGCGGAGCTGGTTGCGGTTGATGCCGAGTTCTTCGAGGTCATAGAAGAACGCGTCGTCCATCAACGCAGTGCGGTGCAACGTGAGGGAGTTGATGAAGGAGTCGGAGTTGATGCCTTCGCGAACGGCTGAGTTGCGGAGTTCTTCCGTCAGCGTATCCGTCGTCAAGTACTCCTGGTCCAACGGATGGATGTTGTACTTGCCGAGCAGCTTCCATCCCCACTCGTTGCTCTCGATGCTCCAGTAGATCGTGCGGTTGATCGGCGTCGTGACGTAGTCCTGCGCGAAGCGCAAGACGGTCATCAAGATGAAGAGCGTCAGAACCGCCGGGAGGATGGTGACGATGCCGCGCAAGAAGAAGCCCTGCGGGCGCTTCTTCGTCTTGGCTTTCTTCTTCTTCTTGCGGGGTAGAACCATGGCGCGGTGGCGGATGGTACCCGTTCGGCGAGGCGAGACTAGAGCAGGGCGCCGGCTTCGCGCCGGAAGGCGGGATCGTCGGCTTCGATCGGTGAGCACTCGCTCGCGCTCTCGCAGTGCACGAACGCGTGGCGCTTTGCGCCGCGAGCTCAGGCGAGGAACGCTCGACTGACGGCGTCGGCCAGCGGCAGACCGGCGGCGGTCAAGCGGATGCGGCCGTCCACCTCTTCGAGCAGGCCTTCTTCGAGCAGCGGGCGCGCCACCACCAGCGCCGGGTCCTCGGCGTGCGTCCAGCCGGCCACCGCACGCAGCTCGGCGGGGTCGACGCCGGAGCGCAGCCGGAGTCCGAGCCACCAGCACTCGCCGAGGCGGCTGCGGGGGTCGAGGCGTTCGTCCCAGGCCTCCGCCGACTCGCCGGCTTGCACGGCTTTGCGCCAAGGCGCGAGCGACTTGTGGTTGCCCGCGCGGCGCCCGCCGATGTGGCTGACCGCGCTGGGTCCGATGCCGCAGTAGGACCCGTTGCCCCAGTAGTTCAGATTGTGGAGGCACTCGTGCCCATTTGGAGCGAAGTTAGAGACCTCATACGATGCAAAACCGTGCTCGGCGAGGATCCCGTGCGTCTGCTGGAAAAGCGCCAGTTCCCGCTCTTCCGGCTGCGCCTGGAGGCGGCCTTCGGCCAGCCACTTGGAGAACAGCGTCTCCTCCTCGAAGGCCAGCGCATAGGCCGAGACGTGCTGCGGGCCGAGGGCCAACACCCGCGGCAGATCGACCGCCCAGCGCTCCGGATCGTGCCCCGGCGCCGCGTAGATCAGGTCGACGTTGATCTCGTCGAAGCCCCCCGCGCGGGCGGCCTCGAAGGCGCGGAAGGAGTCTTCGACTCCGTGGACGCGTCCGAAGAGCTCCAGGGTCGCTGGTTCCAGGCTCTGGAAGCCGATCGAGAGCCGCCCGACGCCGAGCTCGCGCAGGGCCTCAGCCTTGTCGCGGTCGACCGACTCGGGGTTCGATTCCAGGGTCGTCTCGACCGACGACGAGCGGAAGCCGGTGACTTCTTCGAGGCCGTCGAGCAGGCGCGTCAGCTGCGGGATCGAGAGCAGCGAAGGCGTGCCGCCGCCGAGGAAGACGGTGCGCGGCGCGCGCGGTGCGCGACGTGAGGCTTCGAGCAGCACAGCATCGACGGTGCCGTCGATGTCCTGGCCTTCGGACGCGATCGAGTAGAAGTCACAGTAGTGACACTTCGCCGCGCAGAACGGCAAGTGCACATAGAGAGGCGTGCCTTCGGGCGCACGTTTCCCTCCCCCACGCGCGGCTTGTTCAGCCTGTACGGCGGGTCGTCGTCTTGCTGCCTCGTCCCGAGAAGTCTTGGCCTTCACCGCTCATCACTCCGTAGAGCTTGCGCAGGGCATCTTGTTCGATCTGCCGCACGCGTTCACGGGTCAGACCGATGACCTTGCCGATCTCTTTCAGCGTCATCGGCTCCGCGCCGTTGCCGAGACCGTAGCGCAAACGCAGGATCGTGGCTTCGCGTTCGTCGATGTTGTCCAGGAGCTCCGACAGTTTCTGCAACAGGTCGTTCGTGGACAACTCCTCGTCCGGAGTCTTGGTGTTGGCGTCTTCGACGGTGTCCTGGTTCTGGCTGAGCACGTCCAGCGAGACCGAGGGCCCCATGCCGGAGACGATGATCGTGCGCTTCAGGAGCGGCCAGTTGTTGCGCGGGATGCCGAGCTCTTCGGCGACTTCCTCGACGGTCGGCTGACGGCCGAGCATGTAAGCGAGCTCGCGGCTGACGACCTTCCACTTGGAGATCAGCTCGTTCATGTAGCTGGGCACGCGCACGCTCTTGACCGTGTTGGTCAGCGCGCGGCGGATGGACTGCTTGATCCACCAGGTGCCGTAGGTGGAGAAACGACAGCCCGCAGCGGGGTCGAATTTCTCCGCGGCCTTCATCAGGCCGACGTTTCCTTCGGCGATCAGGTCCTGGAGGTTCAGACCACGGTCGGAGTAGATCTTCGCGACCGAGACCACGAGCCGCAGGTTGGCGCGGATCAGGTGTTCTCGGGCGGCGAGATCGCCCTGCTGGATACGGGTCCCGAGTGCGCGCTCTTCCTCAGCGGTGAGCAGCGGGACCTCGTTGATTTCCTGCAGATAGGTTTCGAGGCAACGTTCGGCGGAAATAGCTCGGCTCCCGTGCGTGTTGGGGGTCCTGTCGGGGATCGATCAGGCCGGGATGTGGCCTGCGCGCCGCGGGTGAACCCCGCGGGACGAACCCCCCTTCCGAGGCTTCCCATCGACCCCCGGGCCAAGCGGTCTTGAGCTTCCGGGCGCGAATGCCCGTCGGGTCGCGAGGAGTCGGGCGGGCAGCGGTCTGTTACCCTCTTCCGCCCTGCCATGCGTGATACATCCATCGACGAAGTCGTCAGCGAAGAGGCCTTCGCGGCCCAGCTCTCGGACCCCGCGGAGATGCTGCTGAGGCTGGCTGCCCGCCTGCTCTGCACCGCTCGAGACGGCTGGACCCGTCGCCACTACTTCCAGCTGGTCAGCGAGTCCGAGGCGGTCGAGGCCTTCCTCGACGACCACGGCGCCCGCCGGAACCGCGGGTACCACGAGCTGCGGGAGCTAGTGGCTTCCGTGCGCTGGCTCTCCTCCGTGGGCTTCAGCCTGCGACACCTGCACGGGCGTGTCGCCGGATATCGAACGGCTCTCGACCGTCTGCCGGCTCTGGCGACCGAGTTTCACGCGGCCCTCGACTCGGGGACGGACTTCGTGCGCGCTTCGCTCTGCGCCTTGCTGACGGCGATCGTGGAAGAGGCCCAGCGCTTGGGCGTGCGGATCCCGACCGAGAGCTTCCCCGAGGAACGCTTCGTCACGCAGCACTCACGTCGACTCCTCCCTCACAACCTCGGCGAAGAAGAGATCCAAGAGGATCAACAGAAGATCGCCGAGGTCGCCTCCAAGTACTTGGAGGTCTGTCACATGCTCGACGGCATTCGGTTGCCGGAACAGCTGGACGTGGACGCGCGCGAAGACTGGTTCCGCATGCGTTGCACGGAAGAACGCGCTCGCGTCTTCGAAGCGACCGTGCACAACCTGCAGAGCGCGTACGACACCTACATCAAGGGCACGGTGCTCGAGGCGAAGGACCATCGCTTGCCCTCGCTGCGCGGTCACGCGTCGGCAGCCTTCCACTTGCTCGAGGGCGTCACGATGCTCGTGCACTTCGTCGAGCGACATGAGACGCAGCGCGAAGGCGGCTGGGGTGCGCGCGTCAGCTCACTGGTCGATCGAGCGCAAGCGCGTGCGATCACGCTCGATGTGCTGCTCTCGTGGGCATCGCGCTTCATGGAACTCGGTCGCCCGCTCGCGGAGGAGCTCTTGCCGAGCTACACCAACGTCCAAGAGCTCGAAGTCATCCTGCCCGACGACTTGATCCTGCACGCGCGTCCCGCGTCCTTGATCGTCGGCATCGTGAACCACCACGGCACGCCGGTCGAGATGGAACTCGAGGGTCGTGTCTGCAACGCGGGATCGATCCTCGACCTGATGGTGACGGTCGGTTCGCACCCCGAAGCGCGTCGTTTCCTCTTCCGCGGCGACGAGAAGCCGTTGCAGGACGTGCAGCGCTTGTTCGCATGCGGGCTCGGTGAAGGCGGCTTGGAAGCGCTGCCGACCGAACTCGACTACTTGCGCGGCTAGTGCGTTCGCGGCGCTTGGCGCCACTTGCTTGCCTGCGCTGTTGCGTAGGACGCTCGCGTTGAACGGCAATCTCGCAAGCTGGAGCTGAAGCTCCGTGTGCGCCTCGCTCGGCGCGTCAGCGAGCTTGCGGCTCGCGCAACGGATCAGACGCCGAGGTGCAGGCGATCCGCGAGCACGTGCGGGAGACCCGCTTCGCGGATGCGCTTCGCTTCGAGCTCCACGTCGTACTCGAGTCGACGCAAGCGATAGAGGTTCGTCTCGCTGTCGTAGATGCCGAGTGCGGCGAGCGGGTTCTCGTCGCGCGGTTGTCCGACGCTGCCGACGTTCACCAGCGCACGCGTCATCTCGTTCAAGTCGACTTCGTCTTCGTGCGTGTACGCCGTGCGGTACGGATCGTCCTTCATGCGCAGCAAGGTCACGGGCACGTGCGTGTGACCGACGAAGCAGACGAGTCGCGGTTGGTGATCGAGGCTCGCGTTGGCGTCTTCCGTCGTCTGCACGTAGTCGAAGCGTTCCGGTTCGTGGTACGTGCCGTGCGCGACCGAGCAGTGCTCGAGGTCGATCGTCAGCGGCAAGTCGGAGAGACGCTTCAGTTCTTGTGCGGTGAGTCGACCCGTCGTCCAGAGCACGGCTTCGCGCGCGTAAGGATTGAAGTACATCAGGTCGATCTCACCAGTGCAGGCGGCGTCGTGGTTGCCCTTGACGATCTGCACATCGTTCTCGATGAGCAGCGCGAGACACTCGCGAGGCGCGGCTCCATAACCGACGACGTCGCCGACGCTGAGCACGCGATCCACCCCTTGTCGCCGACACTCGTCCAGCACGACTTGCAGTGCTTCGAGGTTCGAGTGGATGTCGCCGAGGATGCCGTACTTCATGTGGGGTGCTGTGGTTCGCGGTCTCGGTTCCCGGTGAGCCACCAGGCGACGAGGCAGAGACTGATCATCGGACCGAGACGTGCTGCAAGTGCAGTAGGACTCCACCCTTCCGAAGGGGGCCGCAGGGTGGCGGCCACGTCCAGGAGGGCGGAGGTCCAGCTTCCCAGGTGGGAGCTCGTTCCGAGGAGCGTGGGAACCCACCAAGCGAGGAGGAGCAATCCGAGCGAACGCACCCCGGCGGGAACTCGTGCGCGCAGCAGCAGGACGCCGAGCGCGGCGAGGTGCAGGCAGGCGAGGGAGATGCCGACCAGCAGCCTGAACCTCCGCCCCTCCCCCATCCCCCCGGCGAGCAAGGGGAAGGCGCAGGCGACCAGCGCCCAGCCGGAGGAAGAGACCGCGAGTGCGACGAACTGCGCGCGCAGGCGTGGACCGGCTGCGGCTCGCTGCAACACGCTCCGGATCGCTTCCAGCGCCCCCAGGCCCAGGAGGGCTCCGACCAGGGCTGCCAGGAAAGCGACTTCGTAGACAAGGCTCGCACCATCTTCACTTGCCGTTGTGATTCCGATCGGGGTGAAGTGGCGCAGTGCCGGCCAGGCGAGAGCGTTGACGCACAGGAGCCCCCAACCCAGAGGGTTGCGCAGGGTGTGCATCAAGATCCAGCGGGTGATCGCAAGTGCCGTCATGACAGAAGCTTGTAACGATCTACCGGGCTCGGGGCCAGAGCCTTCTTGCATGTCCCTGCGGCCTTCTTGGAGCCGACTCAGGGCACTTCCCGGGTCCTTCCGTCTCTTGTGCGCTGCATTCGGCCTTCGGCGCTTGACTCGCCCCCTCCAGTGCTTAGCTTGCGGCTTGCGACACGACCCTTCCAAACCTCAAGGAGAACAGCAGTTGGAACGACGACTTGGACGCGGCCTGGGCTCATTGCTTGGCGACTCGGTGGCCAATCCGGAAGTCACGGAGACCACCCGGCCGGAACTGGCGCAAGAGCTGCGCCTCGATGAGATCCGGCCCAACCCGCAGCAGCCACGGACGGTGTTCGATCCCGGCCCCCTCGAGGAGCTGCGCGACAGCATCCGCAACCACGGCGTGCTGCAGCCCGTGGTGGTGCGCCGCACCGCTCGCGGCTACGAGCTGATCGCCGGCGAGCGTCGCTGGCGCGGCGCGCGCCTCGCCGGTCTCGAGCGCATCCCGGCCATGGTGCGGGATGACATCAGTGACAACGACATGCTCGAGCTCGCCCTCGTCGAGAACGTGCAACGCCGCGATTTGGACGCGTTGGAGAAAGCCCGGGGTTACCAGGGCATGATCGACGCGCTGAGCCTGACCCAGGACCAAGTCGCGCAGAAGGTCGGCTTGAAGCGTTCCACCGTCGCCAACCACCTGCGCTTGCTCGAGCTCCCCGAACGCGCCCAAGCGGCTATTCGTGAAGGTTTGGTGACGATGGGTCACGCGAGAGCCCTGCTCGGTCTCTCCGACGAAGCCCAGATCCTCGCGATCCTTGCCAAGGTCGCCCGCGAAGGCCTCTCGGTCCGTCAGACCGAAGCCCTTGTGCGCGAATCCGCCGGTGGCCAAGCCGAAGAGACGGAGAAGACGATCACGCCGCCTGCGCCTTGGGTCACCGAGCTGCAGGACCGCATGCGCGATCATCTGGGCACCAAGGTCCAAGTTCACAACAAGCAGGGCTACCGCGGTCAGATTACGATCGACTACTACGGTCGTGAAGACCTGGATCGCTTGCTCGGGGTCTTGGCCCCGCGCGAGTCCCTCTGAGGATTCACTCCTCCCGGCCGCTGTTCCACGGGGCCCCGATCGCTCAGGCGGTCGGGGCCCCGTTCCACGTGGAACAGATCTCCGTGGCCGGTCCCTCTCGTGTCTCCCTCTCGTGAACCTGCGATCGGTGGAGAGCGGGACCGAGGAGCGACGCCTCGGTGACCGGCCGGCAGAGTGCGGTGCTGCCCCTTCGCGCAGGCTTGCTGTCGCATCCGTTCCACGTGGAGCATCACCCCGCTGCGCGAGTTGGAGAAGCCCCTCCTGAGCCGATCCCCGCTAGGCAGCCGCGGCCGTCGGGTTCCCGGGGGAGCCTCGGTGCCGTGGTCGGGTGGCGGCTCCTGTCTCAGCCGGCTCGAGTGGTCCACGGCTGAAGGACCAGTCCCAGCAGGGTGGAGGGGATGCGGGTGGAACGCCCGGGTCTCGTTCCACGTGGAACAGCCGGTCCAGCGGCGCAGAGGACCAGGCCGGGCTCGAGCGGGTGGCGGCGGAGATCGCGGCCCGCGGGGGCGGGACGGAGGCCGCGTGAAGGCACGAAAAAACCCCCGCACGAGGGCGGGGGCTGTGCGTCCCGTCGAGACGAAGGCTTCGGCTACTGGACCGAGACCTTCAGGATCGAGACGGGCTCAGTGGGCAGCGAGGGCTTGCCGGGCGCCGTTTCGGCCTGTTCGATCGTGGTGACGACATCCATGCCCGAGATCACCTTGCCGTAGACAGTGTGCTGACCGTCGAGGTGGTGGGGGTTGCCGGTGGTGATGAAGAACTGCGAGCCGGACTCTTCGACTTCGCCACCCTTCTTCGCGGCGGACAGATAGCCCCGGAAGTGCTTTAGGGCGTTGTCTTCGTGGGGGATCGTGTACTCCGGACCGCCGGTGCCCCATTCATCGGTGTCCTCGCTGTCACGCGAGAGCGGATCGCCACCCTGGATCATGAAGTTGGTCATGACGCGGTGGAATTTGGTGCCGACGTAGTAATCGGACTCGGCCAGCTTGAGGAAGTTGGAGACGTGCTCAGGGGCGAGCTCGGGGTAGAGCGCGATCACGATGTCGCCGGCAGAGGTCTGCATGGTGACGGTGGGGGCGCCGGCAGCCGGTTCCGGGTTGGCGAAGGTGCCCGCGTAGGTCTCGCGCCACTTCTCTTGATCGGAGTACACCCGTCGCATCTGCTCCGGGAGGGTCCGGTTCTGGTCGTCGGCCCAGGTGTAGAGGTCTTTGTTGAGCGGGTGGTTCGGGAAGCTGTCTTGCAGGCGTCCGAGCTCGGCCGCGGCTTCGGCATACTTGCCGGCGAGGCCCAGGCTGGTCGCGTACGCGTAGCTGGCCCACGCACCGGCGACGTCCGAGCCCTTGAGCTCGTCGCTGGCGCGCTGGAGTCCCTCGAGCGAAGCGTCCGTCAGGCTGGTGCTGCCGGGCGTCGCAATGTTCATCGCGCCGGAGAGGCGGGCCCAGTCTTCCTTTTCGCTGGCTGCGCTGGAGGCGGCCAGCTGGGTTCTGACGACGATCACGGCGGAGACCAGCACGAGGCCGATCAGGGCGAGGATGCCGTTCTTCTCCACCCAGCGGGCGAATCCGGACTTCTCGTCGCCGCGGGGGGCGATGATGACTTCGGCGGCGGACTTGTGTTCGGCCATTTGGTGCCTAAGGTAGCCTTATCTGGCTAGTGTTTGGTGGTTTGGCTGCGGGCCGGGTCGGCGCGAAGCGATCGGGGGACGGGAGCATCCGATGGGGACGCGAGCGACTGTCTTGAGGGTGCGGCGCAGAGCCGAACCAAAGCGGTCGTGCGCTGAGGCAGCCGAGTGGTTCGAGCGGAGACGATGCACGCCGCAGGGCCGCGCATTATAGGGGTGTCGCTCCTTCCTCGTCTACCTGAGGCCGGAGCTGAGGTTCGATCCGCGAGATCGTGACCTTCGGGGCGAGTGACCGTTAACATCCGCTCCCCCCCAATCCGACCCAATCTGCCATGACGACTCTTTTGCTGTTCTGTGCTCTGAGCTTCGCTCCTGCGAACCAGGCTCCCGTTCCGCTCCCCCAAGAATCCACCGTCTTCATCCAAGACCGCAAGGCCGAGTACGAAGAGAAGAAGGCCGCCGCCGGCAAGGACCCGGAGAAGCTCTGGGACCTCTACTTGTGGTGCGACGCGTACGGCATGGAGAAGGAAGGCCGCAAGTGCCTCTTCGCTCTCCTGCGCGTCGACGAGAACCACAAGGAAGCGCACGAGCTGCTCGGGCACATCTTCTATGACGGTCAGTGGTTCACGAGTGAACGCAAGCTCGAGAAGTACAAGCGGGACGAAGAGAAGCGCAAGGCGGACGAAGAGGGGCTCGTCAAGTGGAACGACGAGTGGGTGCCGATCGACGACCTGCCGTACTTGAAGAAGGGCTTCGTCAAGGACGACGACGGCAATTGGATCGACGCGGAAGAACAGCGTCGACTCGATGAAGGTTGGCGCAAACAAGACCTCGAGTGGATCGCGCCCGCGGACTTCGACAAGCTCGAGCAAGGCTTGTGGAAGTGCGGCGATAAGTGGCTGACGCTCGAAGAAGCGAACAAGTACCACGCATCGACCAACTACCCGTGGGTGATCCCGACCGATCACTTCATTCTGTACACCACGTGCACGCGCGAGCTGTCGGACAAGATCGTGAAGACGGCCGAGCGCGCGTACCGCGACTTGGCGCGCATCTACGGCGGTGCGCCGCCCGAACCCGCACCGCTGGTGATCTTGAACTCGGCGGCTCAGTACGGTTCGTTCGCAGCCGGCAACGACATGACCGGTCGCCCGGCGACCGAAGCGCGTGGATTGTCGTCGACGCACTACGCATACTTCGCCGACGCGTGGATGAAGGACGAGACCTTTATGGGGGCCGGCGTCGGGTACTGGGACGCGAACGCAGAGAACGGAGACCGCTGGGGACCGCACTCGGTGCGTCACGCCGCCGGGCTCTCGATCGGCGAAGCGCTGGACCCCAGCCCCAAGGCTCGCGCCGCGATCAACTCCAAGGGCCTGAGTGATCGCTACCTGAACAACTTCTACGCAGAGAAGCGCGTCCCGGAGTGGTACCGCGTCGGTGCCGCGACCTACGTCGAGCGCTACTTCGTCGACAACCTCGTCGGCTCGGGCGGCGACGCCGAGTGGGCGAAGAACTGGTCGGTGGAGAACCTGATCAGCAAGGGCGGCTTGCGGCCGCTCGGTGATGTGTTCGAGACGCAGTTCCGCGTCGACGACTCGGCGGGCACGGCGAAGCTGACGAACGAGTGCGGACTCGTCATGGCGTTCATCTTGGACGGCAAGTGCGCACCGGTGATCGAAGCGCACGGCGCGGTCAAGCAAGCGCTGAGTCAGGACAAGGACACCAAGAAAGCGTTCGAGGCCTTGCGCAAGGCTGTGGTCGCTCACGAGACCGAACTCCGCAAGTTCGGCGGAGTCTGATCCAAGTTCGCGTGGATGATCCATTCGAGGAGCGCGCGCCGGCAACGTCGGCGCGCGTTTCAGCGTAAGCTGTCGAACACCACACCCTTCTCGAAGCCACGAACACGATGCTGCAACTCCTGGCCATCCCGCTTGCACTCACCGGCGGACACGCGTCACTGCATCCCGCAGACTCGAACGTCTACTTCGAGCTCACCGACCTGCCCGCTCTGACGCGGGCCTACGACCAAGCGCCGCTCATGCAGCTCCTCTCCGATCCGGAGTGGAACGCGTTCGCGGCGCGCGCGCTGGACGAAGAGCTGGAGGGTTTCGGACTTCAGCAGTGGTGCACCGACTACTTCGAGTCGAGCTTGAACGACCTCGACCTGTTGGCGGGTGACGGTGTCGACTTGCGGAGCGCCTGCACCGGCCTGCGCGCGTTCTCCTTCTCGATGCGCACACCGGAGCTGTTGCCGAGCGTCGAAGAAGCTCTCGCGCAGCCGGCCGACGAAGGCGTCGTGGCCGAGGACTACCTCGCGCAACTCGGCGCGGTCTTGATCCTCGACTACGCGGACGCCGAGAGCGCACAGCGCGGCGTCGACTTCTGTGTCGGCGCCATGCAGCTGATCCCCGAACAAGTGCAACACAAGCAGGCGCCGCTCAGCCTGCTGGGCCAAGAGGGGTTCGCACAGCGCTACCGGCACACGCTGCCCGGAGCGCTCCCTAAGGTGTGGAGCGCGACCTGTGGTGCCAGCGTCGTGTTCGGCTTCGGAACCATGACGCCCGCTGCGTGGCGCGCCGTCGGTGACAGTCGCAACGCGCAGCTCTCGGGCAACTTGCGCTTCATCGCGGGCGATGCGACGCGCGCGAGGGAAGACTCGACTCCGATCTACGATGCGTTCATCGACGTCGGCGGCATCACCGAGCTGGTCGATGTCATCGCGCACTATGTGCAACTCAAGCCGTCGGAGGACCTCGTCTCGACTCTCGAGGCCTGGCTGCCGGGTGACGAGTACATGACGCGCTGCCGGATGTCCTTGGTCGGAGACCGCTTCGTGCGCGAGTCCGTCTCACAAGCTGCGAGCGTCGTGCAAGGCCTCGGCGTCGCTCCCGTGCAACGCCGCGCGGTCGAGTACCTGCGTCCCGGAACGATGGGGGCGTGGGCGACCACCCTGAACGCGGCGCAGTTCGAACCGCTGCTCATGGAACTGATCGCCGCTTGGCTCGAGTCGGACCTTACCGAGGCTCGCCGCTTCCTGACCGAAGATGTCGGCATCGACGCCGGCGCGGACTTGCTCGAGCCACTGGGTACGGCGGCCGCCGCTTACCTGATGCCCTTCGCCGGTCCGACCGTCCCCGAGTTCGGTGTGATCATCGAGCTGAAGGACCGCGAGCGACTGCAAGCTGCGCTCGACAAGTTCTTCGGACTGCTCGAAGAACGCTATGCCACCACGCTCGACTCGCGCAGCGGCAAGTACCGCGGACAGGCCGTCTACTCGCTGGTCTCCAAGACCACGGCGAGCTCGTGGGGTCTGCCCGACCTCGGTGCGGCGAACATGCTGCTCGACATGCTGCGCCCCGGCGTGTCCGTCGCAGTGATGGACGATCGCGTGTTGATCAGCATGGAACGCCGCTTCGTGACGCGCGAGGTGAAGCGCATCTTGAAGCCCGACGAAGGCGCGCCGGTGCACCCGTTGGCTGCGGTCGACTCACCGTTCCCTGCGGCGGCCACTTGCGTGTCGATGATCGACTGGGGTGGTGGACTCGGCAGTCTCTATGAGACGGTTCGCACGCTCGCGCCGATGGCCGGTGCAGGGATGCTGCCCTTCGACCCCGACACGCTGCCGCCGACGACTTCGTTGACGCGGCACTTCCGTCCGAGCTTGTCGTGGAGCACCCCGGGCGAAGCGGGAACGCACACGCAGGCAACAAGCTCCTTCGGACCGGAGTCCACCTTGTTCGTGGCTGCGCTGGTCGGGCTCTTCGTTTACGACAGCATGGCATCCGCAACCGACTTCTCCGCGCGTCCCGTCACGGAACCCGTCGACGCCGATCCGCAGTCGGAGCCTGAGAACGAAGCAGGCGGGCTCTGATCACCGAGTCACCGAAAGTGCGCAGCGAGCGCTCCCGGATCTGGCGCCACCGCTTCAAGCTGGCTCGACGCAAGGCCGGTCGGCCGCTTGCGCGTTGGGTCGTGCCGGTGGTCCTGCGTCTCTTGTCGAAGACTTGGAAGTACCAGACGCTCGGCGCGGAACACTCCGAAGCCACCGCTTCGGAAGGCGGCGGTCGCTTCATGGCGCTGTGGCACGGGCGCATGATGTTGTCGATGCCGATCGGCGCGCATCGCAACTACCACGTGCTCGTCTCACCTTCGGGCGACGGGGATCTCTCGGAAGCGATGCTCGGTCGCTTCGGATATCATGTCTTGCGTGGCTCCGCGGGCCGCGGCGGTGCGCGAGCACTGCGCGCCATGTTGGAGCTGTTGAAGAGCGGCGCATCGCTCGTCATCACGCCGGACGGTCCGCGTGGTCCGCGCCACTCGATGAACCCGGGCATGGCGTGGATGTCGCGAGCGACCGGCTATCCGATCGTGCCGTGCGGCTTCGTCTGCGACCGCGCGTGGCGCCTGAATAGCTGGGACGCGATGGTGATTCCCAAGCCCGGCGCGCGCGTCGTGTCCGTCTACGGCGAACCGGTGCGGGTTGCGCGCGAAGCGACGACGCTGGAGCTCGAGGCAACGACGAACTTGGTGCGCGAGCGCATGTTGGACTGTGAACGCGCCGGCTTCGAGCTCCTCGGCCTGGAGCAAGACTGGTGATCCGCGTCGGTCCGGCGGGTTGGTCCTACCCCGACTGGGATAGCGCGGTCTACCCGCGCTACAAGCCGACGGGCTTCCATCCCTTGCCATACCTCGCGCGCTTCATGGACTGCATCGAGGTCAACTCGAGCTTCTACGCGATGCCGCGCGAAGAACACGTCGTCCGTTGGGTGCGTCACGTCGCGGACCGCGCGGAGTTCCGCTTCGCGGTCAAGCTGCTGCAAGACTTCACGCACGGTCCGCATCCGGGACAGGACTCGGGTGACTGGGATGCGAAGGCTGCGCAGTTCAAAGCCGCGATCGATCCGCTGCGGCGCGCACGCAAGCTGGGCGCGTTGCTGGTGCAGTTTCCGATCCAGTTCATCCATGGACCGGTCGAAGTGCGGCGCCTCGGTCACCTCGCCAAGCTCTTCGCGGGTTATCCACTGGTGTTGGAAGTCCGACACTCATCGTGGTTCGAACCGCCCGCGCGCTCGATGGTCAGTGGTCTCGGCTTCTCGCTCGCGCACATCGATCTGCCCGAGAGCTGGAACCACCCGCCCGCCTGGCATCCGCCGAGCGGTCCGATCGGCTACTTGCGACTGCACGGTCGCAACGCGCAGGACTGGTTCCGCTCGGGAGCGGGGCGCGATGATCGTTACAACTATCTGTACGACGAGCGCGAGCTCGACGCTCTCGCCGGCAAGGCGCGGCGACTCGCCGGCGTGACGGACACGACCTACGTGATCACCAACAACCATTTTGGCGGACAAGCCGTCGCCAACGGCATCGAGCTGAAGTTCCTCCTGAGCGGTGAACGACAGATGGCACCGCCGGAGCTGCTCGAGTGCTTTCCACGACTCGAACGCGTCGCCGACTCGGATGGACAACAACGACTCTTCTGAGCAACGCGCGACGGGTTCGCCTGCGGGTCGTGCCGCGAATTCGACGCGCTCGCGTGCGTTCGAGCTCGCCGTGACGGATGGCCGTCGCATCCATGGATGCGTCGATGCTCCGACGGGTGCGGCAGAGCATCCCGTGCTGATCTGCTTGCACGGCTTCCGCGCGCATCACGAGTGGGGTTTCTTCCCCGACTTCGCCGCACGCGCTGTCGCGGAAGGCTGGTGCGTCGTGCGCATCTCCTTCAGCGGCAGTGGGGTGCTCCCGGGCGATGATGAGATCACCGACCGCGTTGCCTTCGCGCAGGACACCTACGGCAAGCAGCTCGAAGACCTCGAGGCGCTGCACGCCGCGCTCGACGCCGGCGCGTTCCCCGAAGCGAATCCAACTCGTTGGTCGATCCTCGGTCACAGCCGCGGCAGCGGAATCGGTCTGATTCATGCTGCGGAGCGCGGCGATGCGCGAGCGTTCGTCGGTTGGGCACAGATCACGACGCCAGGCAGCTGGAACGACGAGACGAAAGCGCGCTGGCGCGCCGCGGGCGTGCACCGCGTACCGCACGGACGCAGCGGCGGTCACCTGGAGCTGGGCACGGAGATACTCCATGACCTCGAGCGCCAAGCGGCGCGCTATGACCTCCTCGCTCGAGCGGCGGAGCTGGGCTGCCCCGCGCTGTTCGTGCACGGCGACCGCGACATCGCGATCTCGGCCGAGGAGGGGCGCACGATCTTCGACGCGCTGCCCACGTCGACGCGTCGCTTCGTGGTGATCGAGCGTACCGGTCATACCTTCGGCGTCCGGCACCCGATGGATCGCGTGCCCGAGGCCTACCTGCGGCTCGCGGAGGAGAGCCTGCGCTTCTTGGCCGAGCACGGCCGCTGAGCGTCAAAGCGCCACGCACTCGTAACTGCGAGGCCGCCGTGCGGTATCCTGTGCGGCTCGAGGCTCGATCCGGACTCCGCTCTCCCAGCCCCCTCGACGCATCCCACCGGACGGATGCCTCGCCGAAGTCATGTTCCTGCGCACCTTCCTGCTCTGCATCCTCGTCGTTTGCACTTCCGTCTTCGCGCGTCCCGCGACCGCCGCGCCGCAAGAGACCGTCGAAGCGATCATGGAGGAGATCTCGCGCGAGCGAGACAACGCGAACACCGCCCTCTTCCGACGCTTGGCGGAGATCGGTTCACCCGCTTCGCTCGAGGCGCTGAAGAAGGTGCCCGCGATGCTCTCGGATCAGATGAAGCGTGATGCGGCCTGCGCTGCCTTCTTCGAGTACGCCGGTCTCGATGAGCTGCAACCGCAAGCGATCGCGTTCTTGGTCTCGACGACGAGTGCCAAGCAAGCCGGGCTGCGCGATGCAGCGGCCAAGGGTTTGGGTCTCTTCGAGGAGCTTGCCGAGGACGAGTTGGCCGAGCTCGCGAAGAAGAGCAAGGACGACTCGGTGCGCGCTTACGTCTGCAAGCCCTTGCTGGCGATGTGGACCGCACGCAAGTACGACGCGAAGCTGCGCATCTTGCTCGACGCTTCGAACGTTCCGCAGACTGGGACGCACGAAGAACTCGTCGCCTACTTCGAGCAGTGGGACCGTCCTGTGAACACACGCAAGTTCTGCGAAGGACTCGAGTCGCGCAAGACCTCCACGCGCGTCAAACGCGTCGTGATCGACGTGCTCATGGACCGCGAGTCCGATGACATCGGCAAAGCGCTGACTACGCTTCTGAAGGACAAGAACCGGCTGACGCAGTACCGCGCGCTGGTCGCGCTCGCTGCGCGCGGCGAGACGCAGCACGAGTCGTTACTCAAGCGCCTCGCGAACAGTGATGACGAAGCGGTTCGCCGTATGGCGATCATCTCGATGGCCAAGATCAACGCGGACGACGCGGGCTTCGTGAAGAAGCTCGAGAAGTACGCGCGCGACCGCAATCCCGCCACGCGACAAGGCGCGATCGCCGCGCTCGCTGAACTCGGCACGCCGGAGGCACGCCTCTTGATCGAGGGCCGCTTGGCTGACGAAGATCGCTTGGTGCGGCTCGAAGCAGTCGGGCGCCTGGTCGAGATGCGACAGAAGGAATCACTGCCGGCGCTGATCCCGCGCGTCGACCTCGAGACCGGACGACTACGTGACGTGCTGACCAAGGGATTGCGCCTGCTGACCGGCATCGACCAAGGCACGACATCCGACCGCTGGATGCGCTGGTGGGAAGGCGAAGGCGCCGACTTCGAGCTGCCGACCCTCGAAGACGCGATCGCCGCAGCGGAGATGCGCCAAGAGAACAAGGCCAAGGGCGGCACCGTCGCCAGCTTCTACGGGCTCGATGTCGCGAGCGACCGCATCGCCTTCGTGATGGACATCAGCGGGTCGATGAACGAGGACCAGGGCCGGGGCACGCGCATGGATGCGGCGCGGGCCGAGCTCGTGCAGTCGCTGGAGAAGTACCCCGCCGGCGCGTGGTTCAACCTCGTCTTCTTCTCGACCGAGATCACGGTGTGGAAGGAAGCGATGGTGAAGATGGATGACTTCACGCGCTCGTCGGCGCTGGACTACGTCTCGCGGCAAGACCCTGGCGGAGCGACGGCGATCTACGATGCGCTGCGCCGCGTGTTCGACGATCGCGACGTCGACACGATCTTCTTGTTGACCGACGGCGAGCCGCAGGGCGGCACCGAGAACGACCCGTTCCGGATCCGCGAGGAAGTGCTGCGCTGGAATCTGACGCGTGGCATCGAGATCCACTGCGTCTCGATCGGCAGCGAATCGAGCCTGCTGCGCGGGCTCGCCGAGGACTCCGGCGGGAACTACCGCGAGGTTCGCTGAGCGCGAAAGTGCCTCTCCGGCGCGGAATTCGAAGCGGCCGCCCGAGACTCACCCGAGTTCGGGCGGCCCTTTCGTTCCACCCCGGACCCCGCGCCGAGGGCCGTCCGCGCCGCTGCGGCTCGAAACGCCTTCCGGGAGGTCGGAAGCGATGGCCCGGGCCTCGATGATCGTGGAAAAAAGCCCTTCAGAATTGAACGCTCGAGGACCTCGCATTTTGGTCGAAGACCTTGGCACCGGCGCACAACGCTCCGGCCACGACCTCCCACCCCCGAAACGAAGAGAACCCCCATGGGCCGCAAGAACCACGACGTCTTCCAGCTGAACGACCCGATGCCCAGCGAGACCGCCGACCTGCACAAGGCGATCCGCACGATCCTGGAGCTGATGCAAGAGCCCGAGCTCGGCCGGCGCCGCCGGCCGACGGGGCGCGGTACGCGACTCGTCCACTGATCGCGCGACCCGTCCGACGATCGATTCCCTTCCGATGCCCTGATCTGCCCCCGACGACCGTCCGCGAAGCGCGCGCACCCCTGCGGGGAAAATGGCGCCGGCCTTCGGATGCAGAGGTGCGAGCCCCGACACGCGAGTGTGGGGCTCGCGTTGTTGTGCACGGAGGTCACGCCGTGCGTGGACGAACCCGGATGCAGTCCGTAGCTTCGTTCGCATGACCCCCGCCATCGCCGCAGCAGGTGCCTTCCTGCTCTACCTCGCGGCGTACAAGTTCTACTCCCGCTTCCTCGCGCAGCGCATCTTCGCGCTCGACGAGACCCGCGAGACACCGGCGCACTCACAGCGCGATGACGTCGACTATGTGCCGACGCGTCCCGCCGTCTTGTTCGGTCACCACTTCGCGTCGATCACAGGACTCGCGCCGATGCTGGGCCCGGCCGTTGCCGTGATCTGGGGCTGGGTCCCCGCGCTGCTCTGGGTCGTCTTCGGCGCGATCTTGATCGGAGCGGTGCACGACATCTCGGCGATGGTCTTGTCGGTGCGCAACCGCGGCATGTCGGTGGGCGAAGTCACGCGCGACTTGGTCAGCGATCGGGCCGGCCTCCTGTTCCACCTGATCATCTTCTTCGGCATCGCACTCGCGATGGGTGTCTTCGTGTTCGTCATCGCGAAGCTGTTCTCGCTGCACCTCGACGTCGGACAGGTGCATGAAGGCTATCCACAAGCGGTCTTCCCTTCCGCATCACTGATGGTCGTCGCGTTGGTTGCGGGACTGCTGATGCACAAGCGCGGTGTCGCCTTGTTGCCGGTCGCCATCGTCGGCTTCGGCATCGAGCTGTTCACGATCTGGTTCGGCATGCGCAACCCGACCATGGGGATCGCGCCGGGGTCCTGGCCGTCGAGCGACACCTGGACTTGGATCTTGCTCGCTTACGCCTTCGCTGCGAGCGTGTTGCCCGTCTGGGCGTTGCTGCAGTCCCGCGACTTCTTGAACGCGTTGCTGCTCTACTTGGGTCTCGGCCTCGCCTACGTCGGCATCTTCACCGGCGGCCACGAGTTCGTCGCGCCCGCGATCAACGCGCACCCCGAAGGCGCGCCGCCGATGCTGCCCTTCGTGTTCATCATCATCGCGTGCGGCGCGGCTTCCGGCTTCCACGGCTTGGTCAGCTCGGGCACGACCGCGAAGCAGCTCGATCGCGAGACGCACGCGCGACCGATCGGCTACGGCGCGATGCTCGGCGAGAGCACGCTCGGTCTGCTCGCGACGCTCGCGTGCACGGCCGGACTCGCGTCGGAGGAACTCTGGCACTCGCACTACTCGAGCTGGGACGCGGTCAGCGCGCTGCCGAAGAAGATCGACGCCTTCATCCAAGGCACGACGAGCTTCGTGACGAGTCTCGGCGTTCCCGCCGACCTCGCCGCTGCGTTGATCGCGATGGTCGTCGTTTCGTTCGCGCTCACGACGCTCGACTCCGCGACGCGCCTCTTGCGCTTCAACATCGAAGAGATCGGCGCGCGCTTACGCCTGCCGCTCCTCGGCAACCGTTACTTGGCGTCGATCGCGGCGTGCGCGGTGATCGGTTTGTTCGCGTTTTTCGAGATCGACGGCAAGCCCGCCGGCCTCGCGCTGTGGGCGCTGTTCGGCACGACGAACCAGCTGCTGGCCGCGCTGACGCTCAGCGTCGTGACGCTCTACCTGAAGCGGCGCGGTAAGCCGGTCTGGTACACCGGTCTGCCGGCGCTGTTCGTGATGTCCACGACGCTGACGGCGATGGCGCGCAACCTGCGCGACTTCTGCTCGATCTCGGGGCTCGAAGGCGCGCAACCGAACACTCTCCTCTTCGGCGTCGGCACGGTGCTCTTCTTGCTCGGCGTCGCGGTGTTGATCGAGACCGGACTGGCCATGGGACGCAAGACGACATGAACGAGCGCTTGGAAGGCGTCGAGGTCCTGACCTTCGACTGTTACGGAACGCTGATCGACTGGAATGCCGGTGTGCGTCGAGCGCTCGCCGCCTTGCAGAGCTTGGAAGGCTGCGATCACGATCAACTCGTGCGCGATCGCAGCGACGCGGACAGGCGGCTCACCAAGCGCGGTTACATGCCCTACGACAAAGTCCTGCGCGAGAGCCTGCGCGAGGCGGCCGAGGCGCAAGACGCGGGAGTGACGTCCGAAGAGGCGCGCGAGTTTTCGATCTCGATGAGCAGCTGGCCGGCGTTCGCCGAAGCACCCGCCGCGCTCGCACGCCTCGCGACGGGCTACCGCCTGGCGATCCTCTCGAACGTGCGCACCGCAGTGCTCGAACGCAGCGTCGCCGCGCTCGGCGTCGACTTCGAAGAACTGATCACCGCCGAAGAACTGCACTCCTACAAGCCGCGCCACGATCACTTCGAAGAAGCACTGCGCCGCTTGCGCTTGACGAAGGAACAGGTGCTGCACGTCGCGTGCTCGCCGTACCACGACCTCGCCCCGGCCGAGGAACTCGAGTGGCGCGACGCGTGGGTCGACCGCACCGGCGATCCGCTCTGCGCGGGCCTCACACCGACGACGACCGTGCGCGACCTCGACGAGCTCTGCATCGAGCTCGGCGTGGACTGAACCACGTGACCTGTAACGCAGAGCGGCGCGTCCTCGTGCGAGGACGCGCCGCTCTTCGTTCGCTCTCTCGTGCGCCGGAGCTCAGGCGCCCGCGCTGGTCGTCAAGCTGTCCACGAGGTCCATCTTCGTGACGATGCCGAGCACCGCGCCCGTGTCGTCGATCACGACACCGACTTCGCCGCGGCCGAAAGTCCCTAGCAGCTTGCCGGCGTCCTCGTCGCGGTGGATCGTGTCGACGCGGCGGAACATGACTTCAGCGACGGCACTGGCGAGCGTCGCGTTGCCTTCGACGAGGCGCGCAAGCAGGTCGGACTCGGTGATGATGCCGACCAACTTGCCGTCTTCGATGACGGGCAGCTGGCTGACGCCGAACTCCTTCATGCGCATCACGGAGTCGGCGACGGTGTCGGCGCTCGACGCCATGATCACGTCGCGCTTCGGCATGCGTCGCAGCAAGTCGCCGACGCTCTGCGTTTCCCAGCTGGACTCGGTGAAGCCCGATTCCTTCATCCACTGCTCGTCCATGAACTTGGTCATGTAGTTGCGAACCGAGTCGGGAAGCAGCGTGACGATGCGCTTGTCGGGTCCCATGCGCTGCGCGACTTGCACCGCGGCCCAGGCGGCCGAGCCGGAGCTGCCACCGCACAAGAGACCTTCTTGGCGGATCAAGCGACGCGCCATGAGGAACGACTCGCGGTCTTCCGACTTGATCCACTCGTCGACGAGCTCGCGGTTGAGCACGTCGGGGATGAAGTCGTAGCCGATGCCTTCGACCTTGTACGAGCCGATCTCGCCGGGACCGGCGAGGATCGAGCCGACGGGATCGACACCGACGATGTGGATGTTCGGGTTCTTCTCCTTGAGCACCTTCGCGATGCCGCTGATCGTGCCGCCCGTGCCGGCGGTGAGCACCGCGACGTCGAGCTCGCCGCCCGTCTGTTCCAGGATCTCCTGGCCGGTGCCGTAGTAGTGCGCGAGCGGGTTGTCCGGGTTCGCGTACTGATCGAGGATGTGCGAGTTGGGCAGGATCTTCTGCAGCTGCTGCGCCACGCTGATGTGACTGTCCGGCGCATCCCACGCAGCTTCGGTGGGCGTGCGGATGATCTCCGCGCCGAGCGCCTCGAGCGTCACTTGTTTCTCGTGACTCATCTTCTCGGGCATCGTGATCACCATGCGGTAACCGTGCACCGCCGCGGCCATCGCCATGCCGATGCCGGTGTTGCCGCTGGTCGGTTCGATCAGCGTGTCACCCGGCTTGATGCGCCCGCTCTTCTGAGCTTCCTCGACCATGCGCCGACCGATGCGGTCCTTGACCGAACCGCCGGGGTTCATGAACTCGCACTTGGCGAGGATCTCGCAGCCGGTGGAACGGCCGACGCGACGGAAACGGACCATCGGCGTGTTGCCGATCGCCTCGAGGATGGAGTCGTAGATTTGTGCCACGGGATGTCCTTCTAGTGCCTTGGGTGTCGGCGCGTGAGGATACGGACAAGCGCGAGATCTGGGTACGCCGAGGTCCTGAAAGGCGTTCAGCGGGCGACTGTCGGAGACTCGATCCAGAGTCGGCCGCCGGGGCCGATGTGCGTCGCGAGCACCTGGATGCGCGCTGCGCCGTCGCCGAGCTCGCGCTCGATCGGATCGGGTTCCGCGGGCTCGTCGGTGCGCCGGCCGCTCGCCAGATCGAAGCGCCAACCGTGCCACGGGCAGACGACTTCCGATCCACAGCGCGTGCCCTGGTGCAGCGGTCCGAGCATGTGCGGGCACCACGCGTCGGCGGCCACCCAACGATCTTCCACGCGGTACAGCGCGAGCGTTCCCCACGGCGTCTCGACGACGCTCGGGCGCCCTGGATCGAGCTCATTCGGAAGCAGTCCGGTGTCGTGGGATTCGGTCACGGGCTGCTAACGTAGCAGCTCGCGCGCTTCCCTCGCGCCACAGATTCATGTCGCAACGCACCCTCGTCCTGAAGGTCACCCCCGCAGAGCGCACTGCCATTCGGCAGCGTCTCGGCGCGGAAGACTTCGAGTTCCGCACGGTCCCGCACGCGCTGTTCAGCGCGCGCGGCGGCGGAGTCATCGCCACGCTCTACAAGTCGGGCAAGTTCGTCATCCAAGGCGCCGACCCCGAGGTCTTCGTCGCGCGCTACGTCGAAGGCGGCACGCCCGTCGCGCCCAAGGCGAAGTCGGCGGCGAAGGACTCACCGCTCGAAGCCGTGCCGACCGAGACGCTGATCGGCAGCGACGAGTGCGGCAAGGGCGATTTCTTCGGACCGCTGGTGGTCTGCGCCGTGCGGCTCGATCCGGAGCAAGCAGCGAAGCTCGACTCGTCGGGCGTCGTCGACTCCAAGAAGCTCACCGACGACCGCGCGCGCCAACTCGGTGCCGCCTTGCGCAAGGTGCTGCCGTACTCCATCAAGCGCCTCGACCCGCCGCGCTACAACGAGGTCTACGCGAAGATCAAGAACGTCAACTTGGTGCTCGCCGACCTGCACGCCGACGCGATCCGCGAGCTCGCGGAACCGGGCATGAACGTGCTGATCGACCAGTTCACGAAGACGGACTTGTTCGCAGCGCGCCTCGGTGACTTGAAGCTGAACATCGAACAACGTCCGCGCGCCGAAGCGAACCTGGCGGTCGCGGCGGCCAGCATCATCGCCCGCGCCGAGTTCCTCGCGTGCATGGATGAACTCTCGTCCGAAGCGGCCGTGGAGCTGCGCAAGGGCGCGGGCTTCCCTACCGACAACGCCGGCGTCGAGTACGTGCGCTTGCACGGCTTCGAAGCGCTGGTGAAGGTCGCCAAGCTGCACTTCAAGAACACTGAGAAGGTCAGGCGCAAGCTCTAGCAGCCCATGCTTCAACAGACGCTCGAACTCGAACTCTTCGAAGCCGCCGGCAATCGCTTCGCGCTCTTTGATAGACGCTTGTCCGGACCGCCGGCAGATGCGGAAGCGCTGGCAAGAGAGTGGTGCGTCAGCGACGCGCTGCGACCCGGCTGGTGCGCGGACGGCCTGCTGGTGCTCGTGCGCGGCGGCGACCAGACCGACGGACGCATGTTGATCTACAACGCGGACGGCGGGCGCGCCGAAGCGTGCGGTAACGGTCTGCGCTCGGTCGCGTGGTACTTGAGCCTGAACTGCGGCGGCGAAGAGTTCATCGTCGAGACCGATGCGGGCACGCGACGCACGCAACTCGTCGTGAGCGACGGTGATGTCGCGCGCATCCGCACGGACCTCGGTCCGGCGCGAGCCTTCGACTTGTCGGTGCCCTTGCCCGCACCGTTCGACGCGTTGCCCGCAACGCGTGTCGACATCGGCAATCCGCACTGCGTGCTCGAGGTCGATGGCGGAGGTGCGCTCGACTTGCCGCGCCTCGCACGCACGGTCGAAGCACACCCGGACTTTCCGGACGGCGTGAACGTCAGCGTCGTTGCCAGGCGCCACGACGCGTGGCACGTGCGCGTGCACGAGCGCGGCGTGGGCGAGACGGAAGCCTGCGGAACGGGCGCATGCGCGGTCGCCACGGCGCTTGCACGTCACGGGCGCGAAGGCTTTCCCGTCGAGCTGCAACTGCCCGGCGACGCGCTGATCATCGAAGGCGCACCGGACGAAGGCTTGCAGCTGGTCGGACCGGTGACGCACATCGGGCGCGTCGAGTTCGCGCCGCGGAGTTAGTCGCCGGTGGGGCACCTCGCGAACCTCTTCCTCGCGCTGATCGCGGTGGGGATCGCGGACCAAGTCGGTCCGCTGGCGACGCCGCATCCGCAGTGGGTGCCGACGCTCGTCTTCGCGCCCTACTTGTTCCTGCGCGCGCTGCGCGCTGCGGTGCGAATGAAGGACTACGTGCGCGCGAACCGCTTGATGAGCCGCGTGCAACGCGCACCGGTCATCGCGCAACTCGTTGCCGACTTGTTGTTCGGTTGGGGAGCCGCGCTCGAAGCGGCGCGCGGCGTTTCGGAGCTGCCCCCGGGCTGGCCGACGCCGTGGGAACTGCTGCGCTTCCTGCCCTTCGTCTTCGTGACCGTGACGAGCCTCGATGTGAACGCTCGTGCGCACGCCGACCGCGAACACGGACGCCGTTGGTTTCGATTCCAGCTGCGCGCGTTCTTCGGAGCGACACTGCCCTTCGGGGCGCTGATCCTGGTGGACAGCGTGGTGGCCTTGTTCCCCGACTTGGCGTGGTCGTTGCATTCCGTCGACTTGTTCGCGAGCGCGCACTCGTTGGCGCTCTTGCTCGCGCTGTCGGCGATCATCCCGTGGCTCTTGCGTCACGCGTGGGCGGCGGAACCCTTGCCGTCCGGAGGGGTGCGCGAGCTCGTCGAACTCGTCGCGCAACGCGCGCAGTTCCACTGCAAGGAAGTCTTGCTGTGGCGCACGGGTCGCTCGGTCGCGAACGCGATGATCGTCGGCGTGTTGCCGCGCACACGGCGGATCTTCTTCTCCGACTCGCTGCTCGAGAAGTTGCCGCCGCGCGAGCTCGCCGCCGTGACGGCGCACGAGATCGGTCACGCGAAGCGCGGACACATGCTGCAGTTCCTGCTGCTGATGCTCGGCGGCTTCGGAACCTTCAGCGTGCTGGCGCGCGAGTGGAACTCCGACTGGTCGGTGCCCTTCGAGCTCGCTGCCTTGGCTTTGCTCGTGCCGGGTGTCTTCGTCTTCCGTTCGCTGTCGCGGCGTTTCGAGCTCGAAGCCGACTTGCACGCCTGCGAGTTGACCGGCGATCCGCGCGCGATCGGCGACGCCTTGCTGCGCCTCGGCGGACGCTTGCGCGACATCGCGGGTTGGCGACACTTCGCACCCAGCGCGCGCGACGCCTTCTTGCAGCGGGCGACGTCCGACCCCGCCTTCTTGCGCAGCTTCGAGAGCCGCATGCGATTCGCGCGCATCGCGATCGTCGCCTTCTTCATCCTCGGCTTCGGCGGGTCTTTCGCCTTCAAGTTCGCCGACTACGACGCGGACCGTTACCGGCTCGCGATGTGGACCGGCCGCTACAGCGACGCCGTCGAGCGTTCGGCCGCGCTCGACCTCAGCGCGGGCGAGCAACGCGTGCTGGACGTCGTCGCGAGCAAGCTGGGGAACATGGACAGCCTGACGCGCGCCGAGCGCGGCCGGGTCGTCCGCGAGCTCGCGCTCGAAGTGCTGCCGGGGCCCGAAGGCCCGGAGCAGGCGCGCTGGATCCTGGAAGCCGCCGAGGTCCTCGGCGACCCCGACGCCGCGCGGATCAACGCGATCCTCTACGACGCGGAAGGCCGGGTCGACGGGCAGGCGCTGGAGAGCTTGCCGGCCGAGTGGGCCCCGTTGCGCGGGACCAGCCGGCCCGGCGAGTCGGCTCAGTAACCGAGGCCGTTCTTGCGCAGGTGGACCGAGGGGTCGCCCTCGTGCAGCTGAGCGCCGGCGGTGACTTCGCCGAAGATGACCACGTGGTCGCCGACCGCGTGCTCGCCGGCGAGCTTGCAGTCGAACCAGGCGAGGGATTCCTCGAGGACTTGGCAGCCCGAGGGGGCGTCGAGGGTGGCGAGGCCGTCGAAGGGGCTCTGACCGGGCTCGACGGGCTTGAAGAAGGGGCTCATCAGCTTCTGGGAGCCGCCATCGAGGATCGAGACGGCGAAGTGGCCGGTCCGGCGCACGGCGTCGAGCGCGGCGCGGCCCTTGCCGATCGCCACGCAGACCGTGGGGGGCTCGAAGCCGGTCTGGATCAGGAGCGAGCCGACGAAGCCGAGGTGTCCGCCGTCTTGGATGCTGCTGACGATGTAGAGGCCGCAGGGGATGCGGCCGAGGGCCTGGGCGATGGGGCTCGGGGCTTGGTCGGTCATGGCTCGTTCGAGGGCGTGAAGTGCTGGGGGGGCGGGGGAGACTGTTAATAATGCAGTGCGCTGTGCTGGAACCCTGCCCGGAAGGGCGGGATAATAGCGCCTCGCCTCGCGGAACGGACCCCCGGATGGACCTTTCCCGTCGCATGGCTCGGCCCCGCGCGCCGACCCTCACTCGACCCGCCGGCCCACCGCCGAGCGACCCGCCGTACGGCGCCTGACCAGCCCCTCGGGGGTCCCCCGATCCGCCTCTGATCCATGACCGCACGCCGCGTTCGATACCGCTGGCCGTCTCCCGAGACGGACGCTGACGGTGGCACCGATGTCGACCTCGAGCTCGCCGCAAGGCTGAGCCGACGGGGCGTCGATCGTGCTTCCTTCGGTCGTGCGCTCGTGCGTGATGCGGCCGGCGAGCTCGTCGGTTGGGTGCGTTCGCGACCCGAATCGTGGTCGTTCGAGCGTGCCGGAGTCGAACTCGAAGCCGGTCTCGCGGCCTGGAGCGACGCACACGCGTGGCGCGGCGTCTGCGCCCGCTTCCTCGACGCGCTGCGCGAAGTGCACCACGACGCCAAGCGGCGCGGTGCAGCGCCCGGTCCGCGCGAAGCACTGCTCGAAGAACTCGGCCTGTGGCTGGCGTCGGATGTGACGCGCCTCGGCGACCTGCCCTGGGACGGCTCGGCGCTCGGCGAAGGCGCGCGCCTGGTCAACGAACGCGACGTGATCCCGGCGGCGCTGCGCGGAATCGAACGCGGCAGCGAAGTGCTGGTCTACGGCGAAGGGCCGCTCGCGGCGACCGTGCTCGGTGAAGCGCAACGATCCGGCCTCGCCCCCACGGTGCTCATCGCGGAAGGTGGCGGCGACTTCGCCGGACGCCGACTCGCGCGTGAACTGGCCGGCCGCGGCGTGAAGACGCGCTTGACTTACGACGTGGTCGCGCTCGGCGCACTGGACTCCGTCGACTTGCTGCTCATCACCACCGACTCGGTCGGCGCGGGGAACTTCCTCGCGCGCGCCGGGACCGGACTGGCCTGCGCGGAAGCGCGGCGCCTCGAAGTGCCCGTGCGGGTGCTGACCACGCGCGACGCCGTGATGCCCGGCGGCAACCTGCGCTTACCCGCGTGGTGCGCTGACGAATCGTGGATGCTCTGGCCGGATGCCCCGCCCGGCGTGCAACTCGAGAGCCAGTGTTACGAGATCCAAGCCTTCAGTGTCGCGAGCGAATGGCTCACCGACGCCGGCTCCGAACGACCCACGGACCTGTGTGTCCGCGGGATGAAAACGACCGCCGCGCCGCCTTGCGACGCACTAGCCCCGTGACCCCCGTCCGGGATTGACGAAGCGTTCCCCGACCTTCGTGCACGACCATGACTGACAGCGAACCGACCACCCAGCACACTCCCGTGGAACGCATCACGCCGCGCTCGATCGAACGCGAGATGAAAGAGTCGTACCTGACGTACGCGCTCTCCGTGATCCACTCGCGAGCTCTCCCCGACGTACGCGATGGCTTGAAGCCTTCGCAACGACGGATCCTCGTCGCGATGAACGACCTGAACCTCGGACCGCGCTCGAAGTACCGCAAGTGCGCGAAGGTCGCCGGCGATACCTCGGGTAACTACCACCCGCACGGTGAAGCCGTCGTCTACCCGACGATGGTGCGCATGGCGCAGGATTTCTCCCTGCGCTATCCACTGGTCGACGGTCAAGGCAACTTCGGTTCCATCGACGGCGACCCGCCGGCGGCGATGCGATACACGGAAGCACGCATGTCCGGCGTCGCGACGCAGATGCTGGCCGATCTCGACAAGGAAACTGTCGACTTCGAGCCGAACTACGACGAGACGCGCATGCAGCCGACGGTGCTGCCCAGTCGCTTCCCGAACTTGTTGTGCAACGGCTCCGACGGCATTGCGGTCGGCATGGCGTGCAGCTTGCCGCCGCACAACCTGAACGAGGTGATCGGCGGCTTGCGCATGTTGCTCGACGATCCGAATGCGTCCGACATCGCCTTGATGGAACACATCCAAGGCCCGGACTTCCCGACCGGCGGCATCGTGATGGGCCGCAGCGGAATCGTGCAGGCCTACACCACCGGTCGCGGCAAGGTGCGCGTGCGCGCCAAGTATACGATCGAAGAGAAGGGCCAGAAGCAGTCGATCATCATCTACGAGATTCCGTACCAAGTGCGGAAGACGTTGATCATCGACAAGATGGTCGAAGTCGTGCGCGACGGCCGCATCACCGGCATCTCGGACGTGCGCGACGAATCGGACCGAGACGGCATGCGTTTGGTCGTGGAATTGAAGCGCGGTGAGGACTCCCAAGTGATCCTCAATCAGCTGTTCAAGTTCACGCCGATGCAGACGACGTACAGCATCATCAACCTGGCCATCGACCGCGGACAACCGCGGACGCTGCGACTCAGCGCGCTGCTCAACGCTTACATCGCGCACCGCAAGGACGTGATCCGCAGGCGCACGCGCTACTTGCTCGGCAAGGCGCAGGATCGGATGCACATCGTCGAAGGCCTGCGGATCGCAGTCGGCAACATCGATGAAGTCATCGCGATCATTCGCGCCAGCGAGAGCCGCGACGCCGCGAAGGGCAAGCTGTCGGAACGCTTCGGACTCAGCGACCGTCAGAGCCAAGCGATCGTCGACATGCGCCTCGGCAGTCTGACCGGACTGGAGCGCGAGAAACTCGAAGCGGAGTACGCCGCGCTCGAGGCCGAGATCGCGGACCTGATGGACATCCTGGCGCGGGAAGAACGCGTCGTGGCGATCATGCGCGAAGACCTCGAAGACCTCGAGACGCGCTTCGGCGACGCGCGTCGCACCGAGATCTCTCTCGAAGAGGTCGACGGCAGCTTCGACATGGAAGAGCTGATCGCCGACGACCTGATGGTCGTGACGGCGTCGCGCGACGGCTACGTGAAACGCGTGCCCGTCGACGTCTACCGCGCGCAAGGGCGCGGCGGTCGCGGTATCCGCGGCAGCGAGACGAAGGACGACGACGTGCTGCGCACGATGTTCGTCGCGGGCACGAAGGACTACCTGCTGTGCTTCTCGAACACCGGCAAGGTGCACTGGCTGAAGGTCTACCAGCTGCCGGAAGCGACCCGCAACTCGAAGGGTCGCTCGATCGCCAACCTCTTGCCGCTCGCCGAAGACGAAGTGATCACGAACATCCTGCGCGTCGAAGAATTCGACGGTGAGAGCTGCGTGTTCTTCTCGACGAAGCGCGGCGTGGTCAAGAAGACGGCGCTGGAAGCCTACTCGCGCCCGAAGCGCGGCGGCATCTGGGCGATCACGCTCGAAGAAGGCGACGAAGTCGTCGGCGTCGGACTCACGCAGCCCGGCGATACGATCTCGCTCTGCACGGCCGGTGGTCGCGCGATCCGCTTCGATGAACTCGCAGCGCGCCAGATGGGGCGCACCGCTCGCGGTGTGCGCGGCATCAAGCTGCTCGGCGAAGATCAAGTGGTCGGCATGGTCGTCTCGCAACCGAGCGCCGCCATCTTGACCGCTTGTGAAACCGGCTACGGCAAGCGCACGCCGCTCGAGGACTACCCGATCAAGGGGCGCGGCGGCCAGGGCGTGATCAACATCCGCACCACGGGTCGCAACGGTCTCGTGATCGGCGTGTCGCTGGTCAAGGAAGCGGACGACGTGATGTTCATCACGGCCTCCGGCATGATCGTGCGCACGCCCGTCGCGGAGATCTCCAGCATGGGTCGCAACACGCAAGGCGTGCGACTCGTGAACATCAAGGCCGGCGACAAGCTCGTCGCGATCGAAGGCATCAGCGAAGACGACCTCGAGCGTTACACCTCGGAACTTTCGGAGTCGGAAGAGGGTGGCGACGCACCCGCGGATATCACCGCGGAAGCGCCGGACGGAGATGGGCAAGCTGAGGCGAACGACACCGACGCCGGCGAGGAGTCCTGAGATGACGATCGAAGAACGACTGGACGCCGACGTCAAGCAGGCGATGCGCGACCGCGACGACTTGGTCAAGAGCACGCTCCGCATGGTGCTTGCCGAGATCAAGAACAAGCGCATCGAGCTCGTCGGCAAGGAAATGTCGGAAGCGGATGTCGAAGCCGTCTTGATGCGTTGCGTCAAGTCGCGCCAAGACAGCGAACGACAGTACCGCGACGCGGATCGCCCCGAACTCGCTGACAAGGAAGCGGCCGAGATCGAGGTGATCATGAAGTACATGCCGGAGCAGTTGAACGAAGACGAAGCACGCGCCGTCGTGCAGAAGGTCATCGCTGACGTCGGCGCGACTTCGAAGAAGGACATGGGTGCCGTGATGAAGGCGCTGATGGCCGGCTACAAGGGCAAGATCGACGGTCGAGTGGTGCAGCGTCTCGTCGGTGAACTGCTGCGCTGAATCGACGCGCGCGTGAGCGCTGACGTAAGGGATACCGAGCGCGAAGCGCTCCCCGCCGACGTCGTCGGCCGCCACCGCTCCGGCTTGGCGCGCCGCACGGCGTTGATCTCGGGGCTGACGCTGATCAGCCGCTTGCTCGGCTTCGTGCGCGAGATCCTGTCCGCGTCCTTGTTCGGAAGCGCGTCGGGACTGTTCGACGCCTTCTTGACGGCGTGGCGCGTCCCGAACTTGTTCCGGCGCTTCTTGGGCGAAGGCGCGATCTCGGCCGCGCTGCAGACGAAGCTCACCGAAGTCGATCATGACCGAGGTGAAGCGGCGGGGCGCGCGCTGTTCCTCGCGACTGCGGGCGTCGTCGCGCGACTGCTCGTCGTGGTTACGCTGCTCACGATGCTCGGCGCGCACTACTTGCCCGACGACATCTCGATCGCGGGGACGCGCGTGTTGGGTCCGGACGCGGCGGAGCTACGCGAGTTGGTGGTGCGCCTCTCGCCTTTCGTGATCGTGATCTGCTTGACCGCGGTCGCCGCGGGCGGCTTGCAAGTGCGCGGTCACTTCGCAGCGCCGGCTTTCGCGCCCGTCGTGCTCAACCTGGTCTGGATCGGCAGTTTGGTCGCCGTCGGCGTGGTCTTCGACGGCTTCGTCACACGCTCCGTCGCCGAGCCGGCACTCGATCGCGCGCGCGAGCTGTCGATGATCCGCGGTCTCGCGTGGGGCGTGTTGTTCGCCGGCGCGCTGCAGCTCGCCGTGCAGTTGCCCGCGCTGCGACGCACGCACTTGATCGGTGGAACACCGGCGAACTCGCAGCTGCGCACCGAAGCGCGTGCCGGCGCACGCGCCGTGTTGAAGCGCAGCTTGCCGCTCGCGCTCGGCGCCGCGGTCTACCAAGTCAATGTGATGGTCGACGGGCTGATGGCGGAGGGCCTCCTGCCCGACGGCGGTCCGACCGCGCACTACTTCGCGAACCGCGTGCAGCAGTTCCCGATGGCGTTGATCTCCATCGCCGCGACGAGCGCGGTGTTCCCCGCGCTGGCGGCACTCGGCAAGACCGGCGATCGCGCCGGCTTGCGCCGCTTGCACGACCGCACGCAACGCGCGGTCGCCTTCGTCGCTCTCCCGGCGAGCGCCGGTTTGTTCGCGCTCGCGGTGCCGGTCATGTCGACGCTCTTCGAGCATGGGCGTTATGGTCCCGACGGCGTCGCACGCGCCGCCGATGCCTTGCGCGCGTTGTCGCTCGCGATCTTGCCGGCGGGTGCAGTCGGCTTGTGTGCGCGCACTTACTACGCACTCGGCGACTTCCGCACGCCGGCGATCGTCTCGGTGTTGATGCTGCTGCTCAACGTCGGCTTGAACCTGTTCTTCTTGGTCGGTCTGAAGCTCGACGTCGAAGGACTCGCGTGGGCGACCGCCGTCACGAGCTGGGCGAACCTGCTCGTGCTCTGGCCGGGACTGTCCGGGAAGCTCGGCTTGCCGGGTGTCAGCTCCGGCTTCGCGCGCGGACTCGGCGGCAGTTGCATCACCGCTGCAGCCTGCGGTTCCGTCGCGTGGGCGACGTGGCACTACGGCGCGCCCTTCGTCGGAACGGCCACGGCAACCGGCCTCGCGATCGTCGCGGGAATCGGTGCCACCGCCTTCGTCGCACTCCGGCTCGACCTCGCCGAAGCGCGCCGCTTGCGCGAGAGACTCGGAAAAGCCGGGCGCAAGCCTCCAGAGGTTTGAGCCGCGAGCCCATAGATGCAGGGGCTCCTAAGTACTGCCACTACACCATGTAGTAGCCACCCTGGGGGCGTCCCGAACACGGGAGCCGATTTGGCTTGGAAGTCCCCCAGGCGGTCTGTAGCTTGGTCGGGGCGTCGAGAGGGGGTCGCGGTACGCCTAAACCCTTGGCCTAAAAAGGTTTAGGTGACTTTTTGTGCCGCCTTCAGCCCCGCAGAACCCGCGTTTTTGCACCTCGGCCAAAAGACGGGCTGTCCAGCCGCCCGACCCTCTCGACCCTTCCGCACCCTCGTTAGCCCCAGATCCAAGCCCCGATGAAGCAAAACGTCGAGCCCTCCGCCTCTTCTTCCAAGTCGGCCGTGAGCACGAAGAACTCGAACGGATCCCGCCAGTCCACCGGTGGTCAAGCCGGTCCCGCCCTCGCAGCACTGGAAGCGGTCGATCCGCCCGAGCACCTCGCCTTGCCCGACCTCTCGGGCAACGCGATCACGGTGCTCGAGCGCCGTTACCTGAAGAAGGACCCCGAGACGGGCCTCGTCAACGAGTCTCCCCGCCAGCTCTTCTGGCGCGTGGCGAGTCACGTCGCGAAGGCGGATCTGATGTTCGACAAGGGCTCGGCCGATCAGGCTCTGCACGTTGCAGAGGAGTACTACGACCTCATGGCGCGTCGTAAGTTCATGCCGAATAGCCCGTGTCTGATGAACGCCGGTCGCGAGATGGGCATGCTCTCCGCGTGCTTCGTGATCCCGGTCGAAGACTCGATCGAAGGCATCTTCGAGGCGATCAAGGCGACGGCGCTGATCCAGAAGGCCGGTGGCGGAACGGGCTTCAGCTTCTCGCGTCTGCGTCCGCAAGGCGACTTGGTGCGCTCGTCGGGTGGCACGACCGAAGGACCGCTGTCCTTCATTCAAGTCTTCTCGAAGGCGACCGACGCGATCCAACAGGGCGCGTTCCGCCGCGGTGCGAACATGGGCATCCTGCGCGTCGATCACCCCGACGTGATGCGCTTCATCACCTTCAAGGACGATCGCACCCGCCTGACGAACTACAACATCTCCGTCGGCGTCACGAACCGCTTCATCGACGAGCTGCGCAAGAGCCCGGAGAAGATCCACGAGGTCAAGAACCCGCGCACCGGTGTCTGGAAGCAGCTTCCGAAGACCGATGCGAACGGCGAGCCCACCGGCGAGTACTGGACGGTCGGCGACATCTGGACCGTCGTCATCGAACACGCTCACGAGTCCGGCGAGCCGGGTGTGATCTTCATCGATCGCATCAACGAGCAGAACCCGATCAAGAACGTCGGCGAGATCGAAGCGACGAACCCCTGCGGCGAGCAGCCGCTGCACCCCTACGACTCGTGCAACCTGGGTTCGGTGAACCTCGGCATCCTCGTCAAGAACGAAGGCGGTAAGGCCTCCTTCGACTGGGACGAGTACAAGTCGATCATCCACACTTCGACGCGCTTCCTCGACGATGTGATCGAAGTGAACCGTTACCCGCTGCCGCAGATCGACAACATGTCGAAGACGACGCGTCGCATCGGTCTCGGCGTGATGGGTTTCGCGGACGCGCTCTACAAGCTCGGCATCGCGTACAACTCGGAAGAGGGCCTCGCCTTCGGTGAGCGCATCATGCAGGTGCTCAACGATGAGTCGCACCTCGCCTCCGAGATGCTCGCCGAAGAACGCGGCGTGTTCCCGGCGTGGGAAGGTTCCGATTGGGAGAAGGCCGGTCGCAAGATCCGCAACTCCTACACGACGACCATCGCGCCGACCGGCACGATCTCGATCATCGCCGGCTGCTCCGGCGGCATCGAACCGATGTTCTCGCTGGCCTTCCAGCGCCAGGTCATGAAGGACACGCAAGGTCGTCCGACGATCATGAAGGAGGTCAACTATGTCTTCGAGCAAGCAGCCCGCGATCAGGGTTACTACTCGGAAGAGCTGGTCGACCAGATCCTCACGGACGGCACGCTGCACTTCATCGATGAAGTGCCCGAAGAGCACAAGCAGCTGTACGTGACGGCCCACGACATCACGCCGTACTGGCACATGCAGATGCAGTCGGCGTTCCAACGCCACTGCGACGCTTCGATCTCGAAGACGATCAACTTCCCCCGCAACGCGACGGTGAACGACGTCCGCGAGATCTACGAGCTGGCGATCGATGAAGGCGTCAAGGGCGTGACGGTCTACCGCGATGGTTGCCGAGAGATGCAGCCGATGGCGCTCAAGAACGACGTGAATGAAGCTGCGGCGGCCGCACCCGTCGCCGCCGAGCCGCTGCTCGCCGTGGATCCCACCGCGGACCTCAACCCGATCCGCCTGCCGGAAATCATGTCCTGCCTGCGCATCCGCCAGATGACGCCCTTCGGCAACATGCACGTGAAGGTCTCCGTCGACCCGATCTCCGGTCGCGAACGCGAAGTCTTCGCGCAGCTCGGCAAAGGCGGCGACGTTGCCAACTCCGACCTGGAAGCGATCTGCCGCATCCTCTCGCTCTGGTTGCGCTCGAACGGCAGCCTCGATCAGGCGGTCAAGCAACTCGACGGCATCGGCTCGAGCATGACGGTTCCGACCAAGGACGGTCGCATCATGTCGCTGGCCGACGGTCTGGCCCGCGCGCTGCGTCGCTACATGGCGGCGAAGAGCGAGTTCGGCCTGCACGGTCTGCTGCTCGGACAGATGGGTGGCGAAGTCATCGCTCCGTCCGCCGCAGTGACGCAGAAGACGGCGCCGAAGAAGGCCGCCGCGTCTTCCGGTGCAGCGCCGCGGAACGTCTCCAGCTACAAGTTGAAGTGCCCGGGTTGCTCGCAGACCCTCGCGTTCGAAGAGGGTTGTGTGAAGTGCTACTCGTGCGGCTTCAGCCAGTGTTGATCGGCTGTCCGTGTCCGGTTCGCCGCTCGAGGTGAACTGACGGCGCGGGCGACTCGAGAGACTGGGAAGGAGAGGCCCGGTGCGCGAGCACCGGGCCTCTTCCTAGGTTCGCTGCGTGCGCCGCGCGGCGCACTCCGAGAGCTGGCGGTCAGTCGCGTTCGTCGCGCACGTCGAGCGCTTCGCGTTGCGGGGTGATCGCGTGCTCGAAGCCGCGGTCTTGTTGATCTTCTTCGTTGTCTTCGGGATCGTCGCCTCGGACGGGGTCCTCGAAGTCCGGAGGCTCGAAGTCGATGTCGTCCGACGGGGCACCACTGGTCGGGCGTCCGAAGACGTCGACGGGATCGCGGTCCGCGCTGCGTAGGCGCGTGAACTGATAACGGAAGCCACCCGGTTCGCGTCGCATCTCGAGCGTCGACTCGGTGACTTCGATCGCAAAAGTGCGCACGGAGCCGGGTCGCTCGAAGTGCATCCTCCGCCGGAGGCGGTCGTACGCCGAACCGATCGAGAGCTTGGCGAGCATCTGTCCTTCGTCGTCGAAGCGATAGCGGAAGGTGCCGGACTGGAAGTGAATCTCGCTGGGCAGTCCGTCGACCGACTCGTAGGCGATGTGCATCTCGATCGAGAAGAAGCCGGGACCGAACAAGACGATGCCGCGATCGTGGCGTCCGTAGTCGTCGAAGTCGTCCGATTCGAACTCGACCAGCTGCCAAGCACCTTGCAGGAGCTTGTCCATCGCCAGGTTGCGTTTGGTCTGTTCCTTCGAGGGAGGCAGGAACTCGGTCCACGCACTGTCGTCGAACTCCTCCTCGAAGCCCTCTTGTTCTTGGGACGGAGCGACGGTTGTGGCCGCCGTGAGCAGCGCGATGCCGAGCAGGCTGCTGAAGATTTCGATGCGCATGAGGTCTTTCGTCCTTCCGGGCACCCGGCGGACTTGCGGGGCGCGCTCGCGTGCAGGATAACTGTCGGCACGAGCGGCGGAGTGCCGTAGTCGGCTGATGACAGGAAGTGCAACACAGGGAAGGGTAGGACGAGCGAACCGCGTCCACAGCTGGAACGCTGCTGCGAACCTGGGACTCTCGGTCTCGAAGGTCACGGTCGGCATGCTGGCGGGTTCGGGGGCCCTCGTCGCGGACGGCGTCCACTCGGCGACCGACCTGGTCTCGAACGCCCTCGCTTGGGTCGGACACCGCGTCGCGCAGATCCCACCCGACGATGACCACCACCACGGGCACGGCAGCGCCGAGGCGCTGGCCGCGTGCGCGGTCGGCCTCGTGATCCTGGGCGGCGGCGTCGGCGTCGTCTGGCGAGCCTTCGTGATGGGTGACTCGGCGGTCGCAGACGGGCGAGGCGCTCTCGCTCTCGGCACGGCAGCGGGCTCGGTGCTGGTTTGCGGATTGCTTGCCGGCTGGACGCTGCGGGTCGGTGGCGAGCTGAACAGTCCGAGTCTCGTGGCGCTCGGCCGCGACAAGCGCGGCGACAGCCTAACCAGCACGCTGGTCTTCGTCGCCATCGGCTGCTCGCTCCTCGGCATCCCCTGGGCCGAGGCTTGGATGGCCGGCGGCATCGGTGCCTATGTGATCGTGCTCGGCGCCAAGTCCTTCCACGAAGGTCTCGATGTGCTGATGGATCGCGTGCGTGAACCCGGTATCCAGGAGGAGCTGTGCTCGATCGCGGCCGAGGTCCCCGGCGTCGTCAAAGCGAGCTGCGTGCGCGTCCACCCGCTCGGCGCGACTTGGTCGGTCGAGCTCGAGATCACGGTCGACGGCCAGGCCACCGTCGCCGAGGGTCACAAGCTCGCGCATGAAGTCGAAGAGCGGCTCACACAGGCACGGGACCAGATCGTACGGGTCCAAGTGCACGTGAATCCGACCTAGCAGCACGCGGCGACCGATCAGTCGCCGCTCAACGAGGCCGAAACCAGCCCGCCACAGCCGTCTGTGGCGGGTAATGCTTGCGACAGTCGGAAGCTCGGGGGGATGATGCTCGCCCTCGCTTCCGCGGATCTCCCTCCCCGAACTCCATGACACGACTTTTTCTCGCCTACGCCCTCTGGTTCGTCGCGCTGGTCAGCCCCGCTGCCGCTCAAGCCGGCGGCTTCGGATTCGACGACAAGCAGGTCAGCTTCGATGTATATCACCGCATCGAGGGCGACCAAGTCCGCGTTGCGATCCGCACCTCGCTGAAGCGCAAGTGGCACCTCTACCACACCGAGCTGGGCGGACCCGAGGCCGTCGCCGTCCCGACCGTCATCGAGTTCGACGCGGAAGACGCCGAGTTCTCCGCGGCGCTCTTCCCGGAGCCGCACCGCGCGGCGCAAGAGGCCTTCGACACCTGGGTCTGGCAACACGAAGGTCGCTTCGTGATCTACGCGCTTGGCGAACTCGACGACGTGGAGGCCGCAGACGATTTTGCGTTCACTGTCAGCATCACCGGTCAGGTCTGTGAGGGCGGACCGGGCGGAACGTGCATCCCCGTCGACGAGACGCTGACTTCGAAGGGTGCGGGGCCGGACGCGGTCTTCGCGGACTTCCCCGAAGCCTCGAGCTTCAGCTTCACAGCGAACGGACCGTCGCAAGCGGCACCGGAAGGTGCTGAGGCGGCGCAACTCGAAGCTCTGTTCGAGGAGGCGCCCGAACAGGTCGATTCGGACAAGCTCGACATCGAGTTGTATGTGCGCGAGGACGGTGACGAGGTCGAGGCCGTCATCGTCTTCGACATGCAGGACCACTGGCATATCGGTGGCGAACAGCTACGCGATGACGACGAGGAAGCCTACGCCATCCCGACCAAGCTGCAGCTCGTCAGTGCAGGCGTCGAGTGGAACGCGCCGGAGTTCCCCGAACCCTATAAGTACGAAGACAAGTACGGCTCGCCGTGGTTCTTCGCGCACAAGGGACGGGTGCTGGTGTACGCCACCGGTCATAAGACCGGCGAACTGGCAGACGTTGCGGCGTGGTACAGCGGCCAGGTCTGCGAAGACGGCGGCGTCTGCATCGGCTTCAGCGGTGTCGCGGAAGCTGCGGGCACGGGCGCAGACGCGGACTTCACGGCAGCGCGTGCGCGCGCCGTCGACTCCAAGACCTTGGCAGCAACCGGATCGGGCGGTTCGAAGCCGAAGCCGCGCGGCGACCAAGGCGGCCTGCTGCAGTTCATCCTGCTCGCGATCGGCGGCGGCCTGTTCGCGCTCGTCATGCCGTGCACCTACCCGATGATCCCGATCACGATCAGCTTCTTCACAAAGCAAGCGGATGCGCGGGGCGGGTCGGTGTTGCCGTTGTCGCTCGCTTACGGCGCAGGCATCGTGACGATCTTCATTCTGATCGGCGTGTTACTCGGCACGCCGATCGTGGCCTTTGCGACGCACCCGGCGACGAACCTGATCATCGGCCTCGCCTTCCTGTTCTTCTCGCTGGCGCTGTTCGGCGCGATCAACTTGGCGCCGCCGGCCTTCTTGATGAGCGTTGCGGGCAAGGCGTCGATGAAGGGTGGTTACGGCGGCGTGTTCTTGATGGGCGCAACGCTCGTCGTCACGTCGTTCACCTGCACGGCGCCCTTCGTCGGCAGCTTGCTGGCCGCCGGCGCTTCGACTAGTGGTGGCGATCCCGACTACTTTCGCGTCGCGATCGGCATGGGCGTCTTCGGACTGACCATGGCGATCCCGTTCTTCTTCCTCTCACTCGTGCCAGGTCGCGTGTCCGCGATGCCGAAGGGCGGCGAGTGGATGAACACGATCAAGGTCACGCTCGGCTTCGTCGAAGTCGCCGCGGCGCTCAAGTTCTTCTCCAACGCCGACATGGTGCTTGGTTGGGGAGTCTTGAGCCGCGAGTTGTTCCTGCTGCTGTGGGCCGCAATCTTCGCCTTCAGCTCGGCCTACCTCTTCGGCTGGATCCCGATCAAGGGGCACAAGGTCGACGAGCTGGGCGCCGCGCGCGCAGTCTTTGCGATGAGCTTCGCGCTCTTCGCGCTGTACTGCTGGCACGGTTCGCGCGGTTACAGGATGGATAACGTGATGACGGCGATGGCACCGCCATACTCGTCGCGAATCGGCCGAGCGGCAGGCTCAGGCGGAGATGTCGAAACATCGATCGTCGGAAGGACGATCGTCGAAGACGACTACCAATTGGCAAGAGCTAGGGCCATAGCCGACTCACAACTGCTGTTCATCAACTTCACCGGCAAGTCGTGAATGAACTGTCGACTCATGGAAGAGGGAGTCTTCCATGACCCGGCGGTCGCCGGAGAGCTTGCCAAGATGGTCGAGGCGAGGCTGCACAATGACGCGGAAGTGAAGGGCATAGTCCGGCCGCTGCAGATGCGTCTCGTGAACTCGATCGCCGCCCCGATCTACCTCATCATGGACCCTAGAACGGAGAAGATCCTCGCCCGGCAGGATGGAGCGATGCTCGATGAGCACAAGTTCGCGACTTGGCTAAGAGAGGCCGTGAAGTAGACCGTGGCGGGTGGCGAGGTCTGGACGAAGGCGGGGCACCGAGATGTGCCCCGCCAAGGAACTCAAGCGTGGCCTGAAAGGTCCTCACTCGGTGGAGCAGACTCCGGTGAGCGTCTCCCCAGAGCCTGAAGCCGAAGGAGGCCGGAGCTGTCTCTACCGGCCCCCAAGCTCGTCAGCGCTCAGACATCGGCCCAGCTACCGCTACCGCCACCAAGAACATTCGTGATGACGCCGCTCTTCTCGGTTGTCAGGCCCATGTCCGTGTTCGTCTGAGCCAACTCACCTCCGGCGATCACGTCGATGTCATCACCGTGCCGAGTCCACTCGCCATCGTGCTGCCAAGTTCCGTCGGACAGCTTCAAGTAGCGCTTGCCAGAGTTGACGTTGGGCTCCCCGAGTCCTTCGTAGTGCACCGTACCCCTACCCCGTCCGCCATCTCGGACGATCTTCTCGGTGACGGTACGTCCCGCACCGACCGAGTTGACGATCTCCACGTCAAGTGGGCCGAAAGACTGTTGCGTGGGGGGGCTGCAATCGGCACTGGAAGACCCGAGCATCAGGAACGGGAGAAAGAGCGCGAGCAAGAGTTTGCTTATCATGTCTACATCTGTGTCTTGGGTGTTGACTTGTAGCGCTTGGGGGAAGTCCCAAGTGCGAGCAGATGGAACTTGCCCCCCCAATGTCCTTTTCCACCGAGAACGCCTGAACTTAGTCGGTGATCTCATATTCGAGACGTGTGCGTTGGGGTGGTGAACGACTGACCCCGGACGAAACACCGAGACGTCTCGGTCGGTCTAGCCAAATCCGAGCAGCTTGCCGCCCTGGTAGACGATCAAGCTCGCGACGTAAGCGAGTACGGTCATGTAGGTGAACAGGAAGAGCATCCAGAAGTAGGAACCGCTCTCGCGCTTGACCGCGGCGAGCGTACTCATGCACTGCGCGGCGAGCGCGAAGAAGATCATCAGGGAGAGTCCGACGAGCGGCGTGTAGACCGGCTCGCCGTTCTGCTTCGTCTCGGACTTGATGCGCTCGCGCAGACCGGCGGACTCCTCGTCGACGTCTCCGCCGACGCCGTAGACGACACCCATCGTGCTGACGAAGACTTCGCGGGCGGCGAAGGAGCCGATGAGGCCGATGCCGATCTTCCAGTCGAAGCCCAGCGGTTCGATCGCGGGCTCGATAGCGAGGCCGAGGCGCGCACCGTAGGACTTGCGGAAGATCTCGCCTTCCTCTTCGCCGTCGATCACGGCGAGGCGTTCGTCGAGCGGATCGCCCGCGAGGACCTGTGCGGCAGCACTGCGTTGCGCGGCGTAGTCCGTGTCGAGCTGCGGATTGCGCGGGAAGGTCAACAGCAGCCAGAGGCCGATCGTGCAGACGAAGATCACCGTGCCGGCTTCGCGCAGGAAGACGCCGGACCTCTGCAGCATCATGCGCACGACGCTGCGCAAGCGCGGTCTGCGGTACGGCGGCAGCTCGAGGATCAGCGGGATGCTGGGGCCCTTGAACAGCGTCTTCGAGAGCAGGCCGGCGACGGTCAGCGCGCAGAATGTGCTGAAGACGTACATCGCGACCATCAGGCCGCCCTGCACCGGCACGAATCCGAAGACTTCCGAGGGCGGGAAGAGCGCGCCGATGATCAGCGTGTAGACGGGTAGTCGCGCGGAGCACGACATGAGCGGTAACGCGAGCATCGTGATCATGCGATCTCGTCGGCGTTCCATCGTGCGCGTCGCGAGCACTGCGGGAACAGCACATGCGTAGGCGGAGAGCATCGGCACGAAGGCGCGACCGTGTAGGCCGAGGCGGCGCATCAAGCGGTCCATCAAGAACGCGATGCGCGCCATGTAGCCGGTGTCCTCCAACAGACCGATGAAGAAGAACAGCAGCAGAATCTGAGGCAGGAAGACCACGACGCTGCCGACGCCGGCGACAAGCCCGTCAGTGATGAAGTCGCGTAACAAATTCGCGGGCATTACTGTGGTCAGCCAGCCGTTGAAGCCGTCGAAGGCGCTCTCGACGAGACTGATCGCGGGGTCGCTCCAGCTGAATAGCGACTGGAACAGCACGCCCATCGCGACGAGGAAGATCGTGAATCCGAAGACGGGATGCAGCAGCACGGCGTCGGCGCGCAGCGTGTGCGTCAGGCGATCGGCGAACAGCGTGGTGAGGGTCGGCGAAGCGTGTTCGTCGATCCACGCGTAGCGCGCGGCGATCACTTCGCTCTCGATCTCGCGTCCCGCGTCGGCTGCCGCTTGGCGCCGTTCGCCAACCGCTTCGCGCACGCGCGTCGGTACGTCGCTGAGTTCGTCGTCGTCGTCGAGTGAGAGCAGCGCCCACAGCGCGAGCGCATCGGCGCGGCGTTCGTTGCCGCCGGACCACGCGTCGGGCAGCGTCGCTCGGACGCGCGAGATGTCTTCTTCGAGCTCGGGGACCGCGGGGCGCCAGTAGCGTCCGTTCGACGGCACGCCTTCATCGAGCGCGCGCAGCATCGCGGCCTTCAGCTCGGGCAAGCCCGCACCGGTCAGGCCGGAGAAGCCGACGACCGGAATGCCGAGCTCGCGCTCGAGCGCGGCAACATCGAGCGTCTGCCCGCGCCGTCCGAGCATGTCGCTCATGCTCAACGCGATCACGACGGGCAGTCCGGCTTCGAGCACTTGCAGTGCGAAGTAGAGGTGCCGCGAGAGCTGCGTCGCGTCGACGACGACGACGACCAGCTTCGGCACCTCCTCGGGCGGCAAGCCGAAGACCGCTTGGATCGCGATCTGTTCTTCGCGACTGCGCGCCGAGAGACTGTAGCTGCCGGGGACGTCGAGCAAGCGGATGCTGCGTCCGTCGCCGAGCTTCGCGCGACCTTCGTACCGGTCGACCGTGATGCCCGGGTAGTTGCCGACCTTCAGGTCGAGGCCGGTCAGCTGATTGAAGAGGGTCGTCTTGCCGCTGTTGGGATTCCCCGCGAGCGCGACCAGAGGCAGAGCGTCGATGGTGGAGGCTCCGGTCAGACGATGGGGCCCACGGTCAGCCGGCTCGCGTCGCCGCGGCGGAGGCTGAGGTGTGAGCCGCGGACTTCGACCTCGAGCAGGTCGCCGATGTCGACACGGCGGACGAGCCGCACGTGGGTGCCCGGCAGCAAGCCGAGTTCCATCAGGCGTCTCTTGAAGGAGCGCTCTCCGCCGATCTCGAGGAGGGCGGCGCGCTCACCGGGGGGGAGGTCGGTCAGGCGGGTCATGGTTCTGAGATTGAATCTCAAGAAGGATAGGTCGATCAGCCGGTCTGTCAAGTGGCGGTCGGACCCAGAACAGCGAGGGCCCCCAATCCCGGAATACTGTGCCGCGTACGGTTGTCCCGGATTCGCGGGGGACCGCCGGCCCCCAGGGCGCCGAGGACCGCGAATCCGGGACAACCGTACGCGGCACAGTATTCCGGGATTGGGGCGCTCCAGCGGTGGGTCAGCCTTGGGCGGGCGCCCGGGCGCGGCTACGCTGCGAGCCGCCCGGCCCTCCCGGCCGGCTCAGGAGGATTCCATGACGAACGCCAAGCAAGCCGCTGGCCGCTGCGCCGCCGATCTGGTCGAGGACGGCATGACCGTCGGCCTGGGCACCGGATCGACGGTCTTCTTCACCCTGCAACGCCTCGCCGAGCGCATCTCCGCCGAGGGCATCAGCCTGCGCGGCGTCCCGACCTCGATCGACACCGAGACCAAGGCGCGCGAGCTGGGCATCCCGCTCGCGACGCTGGACGAGGTCGAGCGCATCGCGTTGACGATCGACGGCGCCGACGAGATCGACGGTGACTACCAGATGATCAAGGGCGGCGGCGGCGCACTGTTGCGCGAGAAGGTCGTCGCGAAGATCTCCGATCGCGTCGTCACGGTCGTCGGCCGCGACAAGCTGGTCGAGCGTCTCGGCACGACCTTCCTGTTGCCCGTCGAAGTCGTTCCCTTCGCGCTCGCAACCGTCGCGCGCGCGATCAAGCGGCTCGGCGCCGAACCCACTGTGCGCCTCGTGCAGCCAGGCAAGCCGTTCGTGACGGACAACGGCAACCAGATCCTGGACTGCAAGTTCGACGAGGGCATCGCCGATGCGCACACGTTGGCGGCGCAGCTCTCGAACGAGCCGGGCATCGTCGAGCACGGACTCTTCATCGACCTCGCGACGGACGTCGTGATCGGCGACGACTCCGGCAAGGCGGAGACGCGCTCTAAGGGCTAGCAGTCGCGAGCGAATCCCGGAATTCCGGGATTCGCTCGCGCGCTGGTGGTTAGAGCGCGCGGATGAACGCGAGGATCGCCTCGACGTCAGCGTCTTCCTGACCGGCGGGAGTCTGCAAGGTCTGTTGGACCTTGGAGACACCGGGCGCGAACTGCTGGTGACCGCGCACGTCGTGCACGTCGTTGAACAGCTTGTTCAAGCCGGGGCGCGCGATGGGCGAGCCGTAAGGCGCGTCGCCGTAGACCGGGTCGATCGACTGCGAGATCGGATCGACCAGCGAACGCAGCGAGAAGGCTGCGTGGTCGTGGAAGTACGGGCCGGTCGCGTAGACACCGAGCTTGGTTGGAATCGAGAACAGGGTCATCTTGCGGGAGAACAAGCGCGTGGGATTGTTCACATCACAGTTCGGGTCGTTGACTGTGTCGCAGGGACACGGATAGCTGTTCGGATCATCGCGACGGAAGTCGTCGTTGGTGTCCGGGTTCATCACGGCGTAGGTTTCGGTGTCATCGAAGCCGTCGAAGTTGCGGTCGGTATCCGGGATCGTGTCCCCGTCGATGTCGATCACGATGTTCGCACCAGTGTTCACGTTGCGGATGTTCGGCGCGACGATGTTCTCACGCAGCGAGAAGCAATCCGGGTCGAGCGTTCCGAGCATCTCGCCGCCCGACAGCTGCGGGAATACGAAGTCCGCGGTGAAGAAGCGCATGCCGGGCGCTTGCCCCCCGGTCTCTTCAGTCGAGTGACACTCCGAGCAACCGGCGTGGCGCAAGGCCGCGTTGAGCCCCGTATCGTTGATGCCGAGGAACAGGTCGCGGCCGAAGGCGGCTTGTGCCGTCAAGTCGCCGGACACCGGGTCGCGGTTCGGGTTGAGCGGCGGCGCGACGACTTCGTGGTAGTCGGTCAGGCCCTGTTGTTCTGCATCGGTGAGGATGCCGTGTCCGCCGTTCTCTCCGCCGAACATCGGGCCGGTCTCGCCCAAGTTCAGACGCACGCCCTTCCACAGGATCAGGCCGGTTCCGAGCGTTCCGCCGAAGACCGGCATGGTCGAGCGCGGGCCCGCGGGGCGTTGCCAGACGTTGCCGTCCGCGCCGCCTTCGAAGTGGCAGGAGGCGCACGAGTTGTTGAAGTGGCCGGCGGTCTGCGGGCGCGAGGCATCTTCGAACAGTTCTTGTCCGACGATCTGCGAATGCGTCATCGCGTCCGGAAGGCCGATCGAGCGCTGCTGGTTCTTCAGCTTGCGGATCGTGCCGGATTGCCAGTCGACGCGCAGCGTGGAGAGCGTGCGGTTGCCTTCGTTGATCACGTAGACGAGCGCATCGTCGTTGTCCGTCGAAGCGTCGGGGACGAGCGCCATGCCGATCGGCAGGTCACCCATCGGCGAAGAAGCCGACAGCGGCGAGCGCTCGTGGAAGCGCAAGCGCGACGGGAACACCATGCGCAGCGTCATGTCGCTGCCCGAGATGTCATAGAGGAAGAGGTCTTCCGAGCCGCGGTTCAGCATCAGCGCGTGCTGTCCGTCGGGGCTGAATAGCGCGCGGCTGGGTTGGCCGGCCCGGTGACCCATCTTGTTGGTCGGAACCGCGTTCGCGGACAAGCGGAACATCACCGGGTTGGTGAGCACCTGGTCACCGGTCAGGCCGTCCGTGATCAGCGCTTGCGCGACAGCCATGGCGCCTTCGGACGACGGGTTGTTCGGGACGTTGAAAGTCGCGAGGCCGTTGATCACCGGCACCACGGCGCGCGGGTTGACATAGCTCGTACCGGCGGATCCGGCGGGCGTCTGACGCGGACGGCCGATGCGCACGATCGCGGTGTCACCGGCGTTCATGCCGCTGACGACGAGCTCGAGTTGGCCGCCGATGACGGGCGAGCCCTTGCCGCCGAGCACCACCGGGTTGCCGGAGTTCGGGTGATAGGCGTCGACGCCGTAGGTCAGGAACTCGGCGGGCTCGCGCGGGTCGGCGACTTCGTTGTGCAGTCGGTTCGAGAGGTCGTTTCCTTGGTCGAACGACTCGGCCATCATGTCGAGCATGGTCAGCGCCGGGTAGACGCGGTTCTCGAAGTCACCGGCGATCGCGCCGGCGAAGTCGTGGTTCACATCGTGGTTCACGTTGTGCAGCACGTGCGGCACCAGCGCGCGCGATCCGTCGGGCGACAGCGCGATGTCTTCCAGGAAGCGCGGCAGGCCTTGGCTGACGACGCTCGTGACGGGCGACGGGTTGAAGAAGGGATCGACGGTGTACTCGTTCGTGTCGATCTTGCCGGCTTCGACGAAGCCGGTCGGCAGGCCGAGCGGGCTCAGCTGCACTTGGAGCACTGAGATGTACGGCGACTTGAAGTGCGTCACGTACATGCGCTCGGAGTCGGAACGGATCACGAAGCCGCGCGGGTCACCCAAGTCCGCCAGGCCGTCGCGGTTCTCGTCGACATCGGCGACGGTCAGTCCGGCGGGGATCTCGTTCAGCGTGCGCAGGTACTGGTGCGAGGCGACTTCTTGCAGGCTCGCCATGTCGTACGCCTTGATCGTTCCCGAGCGGAAACCCGAGACGACGAAGTACTTCTGGTTCGGCGCGATGGCGATGCCGTACGGCTCGACGCCGACGCCGGTCAAGGTCGTCACGGCCAAGGTGCCGGGGTCGATCACGCTGACCGAGCCGAACTGGGCGCCGGGCGCGTAGCCGGTGCGGCCGTTGTCCGTCAGCGGCACATTGCCGCGTTGGTTCGCGACGAAGATCCGGCCGTTGGGGCCGATCGCGAGGGAGCGCGGGTTCACGCCGACCTCGACCTCGTGGACGATCGTCCCGTTGTTCGTGTCCAGCAGCGCGACGCTGTGATTGTCCCGGTTGCAGACCCAGACCATCGAGGGGTCATTGGGATCGACGGCGACGGCCGAGACTTGCGAGTGCTGTGCGAGCGCTGAGCCGGCGAGCAGCCCGGAGAGGGCGGCGCCGGTGAGGAGACGATTCAACATGCCTGGTAACCTGCGTGTGGTGGGGGGCGCACGGGCAACCGTGCCGGGGGGGTCCGTGGACGAGGGAGGCTGGAACCCACATTCGAGACGATCCGGAACGGTCGGAGGTTCTCGAAAAGCCCTCAGTCATGGGACATACCCCAGACTACCCCGCTGGAAACCGCCATGGGGCCGCTTCTATGTGCGAGTCGCGTGTATACCCCCACAGCACAAGCGTGAGGGGGATTCCGGGGCCGAGGTGGAATGGCTTTCCGGGGGTGGAAGCGCGGGGTGCCGTGGTGTGGAAGAAGCTTCGCGGCGCGGGCGCCCTCGCGCAGCACCCGAGCGGCTGTAAGTGCTGATTTTAGGGCCACTAACGGCCATCTCGGTGGCTTGGCACGCGGACTGCTTCCCCACCCCGCATGTTGGAGCACTCGACACCCCTCCGTTCCTTGGAGAGCCAAGGGCGACCGTTCGGCACGGGACGGTCGCCAGGCAACCCCTTCACCAGCGCCCCCCGGGCGCAGCGTGAGGGTCGGGAGGCCGAAACCGAGTCGATCCAGCCCGGCGGACGACGCCGAGCGCGAGCCCGGCAGGACGCCGGCCGCACGGAGCGACGCGAGCGCCAGTGGCTCGAAGAACAGACTCGCGGCACCCGCCGCGAGAAGCGCGCCGGCCAAGAGAAAGCGCAGGCGACCGAGCGCTTCGAGTCCCAGCGCGCTGCGAAGTCGGGCGGCGAGCGCCGCTCTCGAGGACCCGCGCGACCCACGGAAAACTCCCTGGGCTTCCAGCCGAACGCGACAGAAGCGCTCACGGCTCCGTCCGCTCAGTCGGCCCAGGCTCCGAGCCTCGCGCCGAACAGCACTGAGCTGAGCAGCGCGGCTCCGGAACAAGCACTGCCCGAAGTCGACGGTTCGACACACGCGCTGCTGACGCAGTCCGCGCCCGGCGTGATCGAACGAGCCGCCACGCCGAAGCTCAGCGCACAAGCGGGCGGGCTCGCTTCCGTCGCGACGGGATCGACGGCCGCCGGCAACGCAGCCGGTGCGCGTGGCAATGCCGCCGCACCGCAAGGCGCACCCGGACTCACGCCCACGCAGGAAGCGCAGACGAACACCGAGACGGCGAAGGCTGCAGCCCGAGAGCCGGTGCCCGCGCCGCTCGAGAACGAACGCGCCGCCGAAGTCATGCGCCAGTTCCGCATGCAGCTGCACCCCGGCTTGAAGACCGCAATGATCGAGCTCGCCCCCGCTGAACTCGGACGCATCCGCATCGAGATGAAACTCGACGGCGGCAAGCTTCAAGCCGTCGTGCGCGCCGAGAAGCCCGAGGCGCTTGCGGCGCTCGAAGAACACTTGCCCGAGCTGCGCTCCGCGCTCGAGCAACAAGGCATCGTCGCCGACGACTTGGACCTCGGTCTGGGTTTCGACGGCGGACACGAATCACAGACCGGTTCATTCGGCGGTGCTCCTCAGCACGCGAAGGAAGCGGTGGAACCCGAGATCGATCACGAGTCCCTCGTGCGCGCCGTGGCGCGCCGCTCGGGAGTCGACTTCTACGCCTGAACTAGAGGAACAGTGCTATGACCGAAGCAGTCAATGGAGCGTCGAACGCGGCGCAACAGTACTCCGCGAGCTCGCTGACGCCTGAGCCGTCGGAGTCTCTCGGCAAGGATGCGTTCATGCAGCTCCTCGTGAGCCAGATGCGCAACCAAGACCCGATGTCGCCGACCAGCAACGAGGACTTTGTCGCGCAGCTCGCGCAGTTCTCGTCGCTCGAGCAGATGCAAGAGTTGAACGGCAACATCCTCGGCCTCGCAGTGTTGCAACAGAGCAACGCGCTGATGTCGCAGCTCACTGACAGTGCCGCACTGATCGGCAAGGAAGTGCGCTACATCGAGCCGGCGAGCGGCGACGAGATGACCGGCAACGTGACGAGCGTGAAGATCCAGGACGGCCTCGCCGTGTTGAACATCGATGGCGAAGACATCCCGCTCGGCAACGTGACCGAGATCGTCGGTTCAGGCACGACGCCCGAGCCGACTACCACGGAGCCGACGGACTCCGAGGACGAAACCGAACAAGCCTAATTCCCTGCAACCGAGCACATACACATGGTCAACTCACTCTTCACCGCACTGTCCGGTCTCCAGGCCAACCAGGGCTGGATCAATGTCATCGGTAACAACCTGGCGAACACGAACACGTCGGGCTTCAAGACTTCGCGCGCGACGTTCAACTCCGCCTTCTCGCAGACGCTGCGTACCGCCACGCCCAGCAACGGTACGATCGGCGGCACGAACCCGTCGCAGATCGGAAACGGCGTCAGCCTCGGCGACATCGCGCGGAACTTCAGTCAAGGCGCGCTGACCGACACGGGTCGCACCTTCGACCTCGCGATGAACGGCAACGGTTTCTTCGCACTGTCGAGCGGCAGTCAGAATTTCTACACGCGCGTCGGTACCTTCGGTCTCGACTCGGTGAACAACCTCGTGGATCTCGCCACCGGCTACAAAGTGCTGAATCCGCAGGGGCAAGCGCTGAATCTCGACGTCGACTCGCTGTATCCGCCCTCGGCGACCGCGAGTGTTGAGATGGTCGGCAACCTGCCCGGCACGATCTCCGGTCCGATGGCGGAAGTCTTGACCTCCGCGACGGGCTTCGTACAAGGAGACCCAGCGCAGCTCGCCGCAACGCAGACCGGACCCTTCGTGATCCCGCCTGGTGAGACGTGGACAATGAGCGTCGCCGTCAATGGCGGCGCGCCGCAGCCGGTGTCGGTCGTCGGAACGGGTGCGCCCGTGACTTCCGCGGACGTCGCTGCTGCGGTCAACTCGTTGACCGATGTCACCGCGACGGTGAACGGCGCGGGCCTGGTCGAGATCCGCTCGAACCGCACCGGCGAGACGGTCAACATGAAGGTCAACCCGGGGGAGTCGGGCAAGGACCTCGCGTCGATGATCGGCATCTCGACGACGCTGACCACCGGCAGTCAAGCGCCGCTGGTTCCGGGCGTTACGACACTCAACGACTTGCCCGGCAACGTCAACGATTATCAGGACGGTGACCGCATCAACATCACCGCGGTCGACACGGACGGCACGCCGATCAACGCGAGTTTCGAGTATGGCGTGGCCTTCGACGGCACGACGGTCGACGACTTCGTCAGCTACGTCGACAGCTTGTTCACTGACGCGCAAGTGTCGCTGAATGCGAGCGGCCAGATCGTGGTCGAAGCGCAGACCTCCGGAGAAGCCGACCTGTTGCTCGCGTTCACCGATGAAGTCGGACAACAAGGCAAGATGGACTGGACCACCTACGCCGCTTCGGAAACGACCGAAGGCACGGGTCCCGACACGGTGATTGCATCGACCGAGGTCTACGACCCGGCCGGTGGTTCGAACACCTTGACGATGACCTTCGAGCGCCAGGACGACGGCACGTGGAACGGAATCGCCAGCGTCGACCCCGCCGCCGGCACGGTGCTTTCCGGACCGATCACCGGACTGCAGTTCGACGACGAAGGCGCGCCGATCGGACTCGGCGCGGTCAGCAAGAGCGTCAGCGTACAGTTCAACGGACAATCCGGCCCGCAAGCGATCGAACTCGACCTTGGAACCGATGGCGAGTTCAGTGGACTGACGCAGTTCGGCAGCGAAGCGAACGTCTACGTCGCCGAACAGGACGGCTTCGGCTCTGGCGAGCTCGCGAGCCTCTCGGTCGAAGTCGACGGCAACATCAACGGCTTCTACACCAACGGCCAATTCCGCAGCCTGGGCGAAGTCGGCGTCGCGACCTTCGCGAATGAAGCGGGCTTGCGCGAGACCGGCGAGAACCTCTGGGGCCGCACGGCCAACTCCGGCTCGATCGTGATGGGCAAGGCCGCGATCGGCAAGGCCGGCAGCATGATCGGCGGCGCACTCGAGAACTCGAACGTCGACACGGCTGAACAGTTCGTCTACCTGATCGAGGCGCAGCGTGGCTTCCAGGCGAACTCCCGCGTGATCTCGATCCAAGACGAGATCCTCTCCGAGACCGTCAACCTGATCTAGAGCAGATCCCGGATCCCACCTCTCGGCACTCCCGGCCGAGCCCCCCGCCGATCCCCGGCGACCTCCGCGGTCGTCGGGGATCGCTTCGTTCTCAGGCTCCGCTCGAGCGCGCCAGGCGCGGAGGCCCTCAACGGTGCCGGATGGAAAGAGCTTCCGGGACGAGCCGCCGGGGGCCTGGAAAGCCTTTCCGGCCGCGGCACCGACGCTGGAGCAAACCGGCCCTGAAGTGGCCTGGAAGCCTGTTCTTGTGCTTGGCACCGCTCTTGCTCCACAGCGAGCGTGAGTAACGGCCTGCATTCAATCGTGTCTTCGATGCGCACGTCTCAGACGCGCATGGAAGCGATCACGACGAACCTCTCGAACCTGTCGACGCCCGGCTACAAGAAGGTGGGGACTGCGGTCCGTGCGTTCCAAGTGCCCGGTCAGCCGGTGGGGTCGCACGAGCTCGTCACGCGCGCTCAAGTGGACTTCGTGCAGGGCAACCTGCAGAGCTCGTCGAACCCGTATCACCTCGGGCTGCAAGGCCCCGGCTTCTTCGCCGTCGAAGGCATGGACGGTGAGCTCTTCACGCGCCGCGGGACCTTCCGCGTCGACGACCGGGGCGTGCTGCAGACCGATGAAGGCTTCGCCGTCGCTTGGGAAGGCCGTCAAGGCCGCATCGACGCAGTGGGGGCCGCCGTGACGATCGATGGCTCAGGCGTCGTGCGTCAAGGCAACACCAACGTCGGCACCTTGCGCGTCGTTGACTTCGATCGACCCGACAAGTTGGCGCAGATCGGTGGCGGCTACTACCAAGCCGGCCCGGAGACGCGCGAGACGAAGACGGAAGCCGTCGTCTACCAGAGCACGCTCGAAGCATCGAACGTCGCTGGTGTCGAAGAGCTCGTGAACATGATCAACGTTCAGCGCAGCTTCGAGTCTGCCACGCAGATGATGAAGATGGTTGACGACTCCTACAAGCGCCTCAATCAAGCGCGCTGATCTCTGACAACCCGAAACAAGAACCATGATTCGCGCACTGATGACAGCCGCCTCCGGCATGAAGGCTCAGCAGAAGCAAGTCGATACGATCGCGAACAACATCGCGAACGTGAACACCGGCGGCTTCAAGAAGAGCAACCTGGCCTTCCGCTCGATGCTCTACCAGACGTACCGCGAACCGGGTGCGTCCACGAACGCGAGCCAGATGAACCCCACCGGCCTGCAGATCGGCAGTGGTGTGGAGATCTCCGGCTCGACCAAGGACTTTCGTCAAGGCGAGCTCGAGCCCACCGGCGCGACGTTCGACTTGTCGATCCAAGGCGAAGGCTTCTTCGAGATCACACTCGGCAACGGCGAGGTGCGCTACACGCGTGACGGTTCGTTCCGTCGCGACGGCAACGGGAAGATCGTGACGCCGGAAGGCTATCCGGTGACGGGCGCGCCCGAGATCCCGCCGACAGCGATCGACGTGGTCGTGACCGAAGACGGACGCTTTCTCTCGCGCGACACTGAAAGCCAAGTGCCCACGGAGATCGGAAGGACCCAGATCTATCGCTTCGCGAACCCGTCCGGCCTCAAGGCGCAGGGCGGCAACTTGTACAGCTTGACGGCGAGTTCCGGAGTCGCGGTGGCCAGCGATCCGGGAAGTCTAGGTACCGGCATCGTCCGCCAGGGCTACCGCGAACGAGCGAATGTCGAGACCGTTGACGAGCTCGTCGGCCTGATCCTCGCGCAGCGCAACTACGAGGTGAACAGCCGAGCAGTGCGCGTCAGCGACGAGATGCTTCAGCAAGTCAACCAGATGATCCGCTAGGTACGAACGATGATCACCACCCTCGCAGCCATCCTCCTTGCAACCGGCATCACCGTCACGCTCCCCGAGCAGACGAAGGTCTCCGGAACCGACATGAAGCTCGGCGAAATCGCCGTGGTTCGCGGCGACGACGCGGAACTCGTCGAACAGATCCGCGGCTTGAACCTCGGTTACGCGCCGGCACCCGGTTACCACCGCACCTTCCGTCAGTGGAAGCTGCAGCGAGACGTCGAAGAGGCCTTCCCAGGCACCGAAGTCGTCTTTGCCGGTTCGCCTGTGATGCGCATCTTCCCCGAGACGGCGACGATCAGCGCAGGTGAGATCGAGATTGCGGCGCGCAAGGCGATCGGCGAGATCTTCGCAGAGCAAGAGATCCGCGTCTCGACGCGCGGCTTGCTCAAGGACGTCCAGGTTCCGTTGGGTAAGAACACGCGTCGACTCGAAGTCGACATCGCAGGTCGCCGTCGTGAAGCGGGTGCATGGAGCATACCGGTCCGCGTGATGGTCGACGACGTGCAGTACAGCACAGTTTGGGCGCCGATGCAGGTCGAGGTCTTCCGTGACCTGCCCGTCCTGAAGCGCGACGTGCGCATGGGCGAAGAGTTCGGTCCAGCCGACTACTCGATCGAGCGCGTCTTGATCGCCTCCGGCCTGAGCAGTCAACCGGTCGACGGTGCGCCGCCGTTCGGCGCGCTTGCCGCGGCGAACCTGACCGCCGGAAACATCTTGTTCGAGAACGACATCAAGTTCGCCAGGTTCGTCGAGAAGGACGGTATCGCGAAGCTCTGCTGTCGCAACGGAAGTGTCGAAGTGAACGTGCTGGTCGTCGTGCTCGAGGACGGGCATCTCGGTGACCTCGTGCGCGTGCGTCCGATCTCCGGTGACAAGGACGTCACGGCGCGCGTCACGGGAAAGGGCTCGGTCGAGTTCAACCTGTCAGTCGATGAACCCAACATGCGCAGCAAGAGCAACAGCTGAACTCGAGAGACACGAACATGAAACAAATACTCATCACGACCTTGGCCGTGCTCGCGTTCAACGGAGTGTCGAATGCTCTTCCGCAAGAACGCCGCGGTTCGATCTACGATCCGAACAGCGGGCCGTTCGGCCTCGTCGCCAATAAGACCGCCGCGCGCCCCGGTGACCTCGTCACCGTCCTGATCCAGGAGACCCAGGATCTCACACAGGAGGAAACGAGCGACCTGAAGACGAGGAAGGTGCTCGACTCGCAGTTGACCAGCTTCAACATCGCGCCGGATGCGTTCACCACCCTGCCGACCGTCAAGTCCTCGACGAACAACACCTTCGCCGGCACGGCCAACTACGAGAAGAGCGGCAACTTCACGGCGCGCTTGACGGCAATGGTCGTGGATGCGCTGCCCAACGGCAACTTGGTGATCAGTGGTCGACGCGAGATCCGCATCGACAACGAGACCAAGGTCATCGAGTTCTCCGGCGTGGTGCGTCGTTACGACATCACAGCCACCAACACGATCGAGAGCGAGCTCGTTGCGAACGCACGAGTTTCCTACTCGGGTAGCGGCCCGCTGACGCGCAGCACCAACCGTCACGGTATCGGCGGATTCCTCTTCGACGCCTTCATCTGGATCTGGCCCTTCTAGTCCGCGGACGAACGAGACACTCACGATGTACACCACCATCCTCTTCGCGCTGATCACATTGTTCCCGCAAGAAGCGAAGGCGCCCGCGGCCGAGACGCAACCCGCTGCACCCGCCGCGGCGGACCAGACCGCGGCCGTCGCCCAGGACCCCGGATACTACTTGCCCGCCATCGAGGCGCCCGAGCAGCCGAGGGGTAAGTCGTCGGCGGAAGTGACGCGCACGCCGCGATTCCAGCCGCTCGTCGGCAAGGCGCCTTTGTCGGTGAACGCTTCGCCGATCAAGAGCCTTGTCACCGTGCGCGGCACCGAGACCAACCACGTGATGGGCATCGGCCTGGTCACGGGTCTCGCCGGGACCGGAGACTCGGGCGAAGCAGCGAAGCAGTTGCTGCAGAACCTGCTGTTGACGCGGAACATCAACCTGCCGATTCAGGCGCTCTCGTCGAAGAACATTGCTGTGGTGCGAGTGGAAGCCAGTGTCCCCGCCGGTTGCAAGCCCGGCCAGCTGATCGACGTGCGCGTCTCGACGATCGGTGACGCGGGTAGCTTGTACGGCGGAACGCTCGCGATGACCGAGCTCACCGACATCACGGGTCAGCACGTCTACGCGACGTCTTCCGGTTCGATCACGGTCGGCGGCTTCCAGGCCGGCGGCAAGAGCGCGACGGCAACGAAGAACCACGTGACCGTCGGCACCCTGCCGGGCGGTGGAACGGTGCAGCGCGAGATCCCGACCACGGTGGTCAGCGAGCACGGTTACATCTACCTCGACATCAAGGTCGCGCACGACACCTTCGGCAACGTCGTCAACATCGCCGAAGCGATCAACCGCAAGGTCCCGGCCGAACAGCCCATCGCAGAGGTCACGGGCGACGGCAAGACCGTCAAGATCCAGGTTCCGCAGTTCGTGCGCGAGCCTGAGTATATCGCGTTCTTGAACAACATCACCAGCCAAGAAGTCGAGACCGACAACCTGGCGCGCGTGATCGTCAACGAGCGCTCAGGCGTGATCGTGATGGGCGGCGACGTCCGGTTGCGCCCCGGTGCGATCACCTCCGGCAACCTGACGGTGACCGTCGCCGAGTCTCCCGAGACCAGCCAGCCCGGCGGATTCTCGCAAGGTCAGACGACGACGAACGACCGCACGCAGCTCGAGGTCGAGGAAGAGAACAACGGCCTCGTGCTGAACCCCGGCGCCGCGACGCTGCAAGAAGTCGTTGAAGTGCTCAACGTCCTCGGCACCACGCCGCGCGACATGATCACGATCCTGCAAGCGATGTCGCAGGGTGGCCTGCTGATCGCCGACATCCGGAGGATGTAATGGACTCGCTGTCACTCAACATCGGCTCGGTCCAGGGCAATCAGTCCTTGGATCGCGCGAAGATGCTCTCCGAGCGCCTGAAGAACGCGGAAGACCAAGTCGGCGAGAGCCAAGTGGTCGCCGACGAGTTCTCCGCGTTGCTCGGAACGATGCTCGTGAAGGAGCTGCGCAAGTCACTACCCGAAGGCTTCTTCGGCGAAGGCCCCGGCAGCGACATCATGAACGGCTGGCTCGACGAGCACGTCGGCAAGTCGCTCGCGGACGGTTGGGATCTCGACATCGCCGGTATGGTGCGAGTCGGTCTCGAGCAGGACGCGGCGGAAGGCGGCGAGGCTCGATGAATCTCGCGCGCACCTTGAACCAGCTCGGCGGTTACGTGCAGGACGAAGTGTCCGCGCGCCGCCGCACGCTGAACTTGCTCGAGGAGCAGGAAGCCGGCATTCGCGCAAACGATCCGCATGCGACGGCCGAAGCCGTGCACAAGCTCGAACGCGAGATGGGGACGAACGCGGCTCGGGTGCGTCGACGGTCTCAACTGCTCGGTGAACTCTCTCAGGCGTGGAACGTGCCCGCGGACCTTCTCAGCCTCGGCAGCATCGTGGAGCGCGGCGGAGCAGCCGCCGCGCACATCGCGCCGTTGCGCGCCGAGCTGCGCTCGATCACGGCCGTCGTGATCCAGAAGAATCGCTTGCTCAACTCGCTGATCGGCATGCACCGACGCGTCATCCGTGACGTGATCGAGTACGTGCTGGAAGACGAACGCGGAGCCGTGATGAACGGCGCCGGCACCCTCATCGACGCGGAAGCATAGAACGATGGCTAGTATCGGTCTCAACATCGGACTCCAAGCGCTGCTGACCTCGCAGTCCGCTCTGGACATCGTCGGCAACAACGTTGCGAACGCGAACACGCCCGGCTACTCACGTCAGAACCTCAGCGTCAGCGCGAGAGGGGCGTTGAATCTGCGCGGTCTTTCGATCGGATCCGGCGTTCGCGCCGACGTCGTCAATCGCACGGTTGACAGCTTGCTGCAGGCGCGCCTCGTCAGCCAGTCGTCATCTATGGCGCGCCTCGACTCGCAACTCGACGTGATGACCAGCATCGAGGCGCTGCTCGGTGAACCTGGTGGACTGGGATTGTCGGCCGGCCTGGACAGTTTCTTCGGCAGCCTCTCCGAGCTCTCCAGCTCGCCGTCCGAGCTCGTGCTGCGCAGCGGCATGGTGCAGAGCGCGGGAGGGCTCGCGTCGCAGCTCAATCAGATGGCGAGCGGGCTGGGTACGTTGCAGAGCGATACCGCGAACCAGGTCCAGTACAACATTGGTCAGGCCAACTTGATCGCAGCGGACCTTGTCGACATGAACGGTCAGATCGCTGAGATCGAAGCCTCGGGAGTGCCCGCTAACGGCTTGCGCGACCAGCGCCAGCAGGCGCTGCAGCAACTCGCGCAGTACGTGAACATCGGCTACACGGAAGGCTCGAACGGAATCGTCCGTGTGACTGTCGGCGGTCGCTTGCTGGTTGGTGAGACGCGATCCTTCGAGATGAAGAGCGAGGTCGACCAGAACGGTGGCGTGGCGCTGAACATCGAAGGCAGCATGATTCCGCTGAATGTCGCGGGCGGGGCCGTGTCGGGCCTGGAGAGCCTCTCGCAAGGCTACATCCCCGGGCTGCAGCAGAACCTCGACGACTACGCACGCAACTTGATCCTGGAGATGAACCGCATCAACTCGACCGGTGTTCCGGCGAGCGGCGGCTTCACCCAACTGACCGCGGAGCACGCGGTACAGGACCAAGATCAGGACGGACAACTGCGCGATGAACTGCTTGCGGCTGCCGGCTTGCCTTTCGACGTCAACACCGGTGCGCTGTACGTGAACATCACGAACGAGAACACCGGAGCAACGAACACGCAGCGCCTGGAAATCGACGCATCGTCGATGACGGTGGGAGAGTTCATCGACGAACTAAGCGCGATTCCCGGCCTGAACGCGGGTCTGAACGGGTCTGGCAAGCTTCAGCTGAACTCGAACGCCGGTGTGAAGTTCGATTTCGGCGCGCGACTCGACGCGACGCCGGACGAGTTCGGGAGCTTCGGAGGTGGGGCGGCTTCGCTGGGATCGGGTACGCCCGGTCCGTTCGCGCTCTCGAGCGGCGACAGCTTTGACTTCTCCGGACCGCTCGGCGCCTTCTCGGTCAGCGTCGCAACGGCGGACTTCGCCGAGATCAGCGAAGCGACGGCGGAAGAAGTCGCGGCGGTGTTGAACAATGACTCGAACTTCCAAGCGAACGGATTACGCGCGGTCGACGTCGGTGGACGGCTTATCGTGCAGACGATGACTGCGGGTCCGACGGCGACCTTCGACGTGGCAGGCGGCACCGCTCTCGCCGCGCTGGGCTGGACTCCGGGAACGACCGTCACGGGCCAAGCGACGTCGGTGAACCCTACGCTCAGCGGTGGCTACTCGGGCGGAAACAGCGATCAGTACAGTTTCATTCCGCTCGGCGACGGCACGATCGGAACGACACCCGGCCTCGAAGTCGGCGTCTACGATCAGAATGGCTTGCTCGTCACGACGCTTCCGGTCGGTGAAGGCTACGAGCCCGGTACTGATCTCGAAGTCGGCTACGGACTTTCGGTCAGTTTCGACTTCGGCTCGTTGTCGGCGACCGACGGAGACGTGTTCTCGGTTGACCTACTCGCCGACTCGGACACCACGGACGTCCTCGTCGCCTTCGGCCTCAACGGGCTGTTCACGGGTACCGACGCCGCGACGATCGCCGTGCGAGCGGAACTCGAGAACGACCCGAATTTGCTCGCGGTATCCGGAAGTGGCGCCTCGGGCGACAACCAAGTCCTGCTCGACATGCTCGGTTTGCAGACGCAAGTCGTCGAAGGTCTCAACGGTCGCAGCTTCAACGAATCCTACAACGACTTCGTCGGAGACGTAGGGTTCAAGGTCTCGTCGACCGCCAACTCGCGCGAAGTCGAAGGCTACTTGATGCAGAACCTCGAGCTTCGTCGCGAGCAGATCTCCGGCGTCAACGTCGACGAGGAACTGGTGAAGATGATCGAGTTCGAGCAGAGCTTTCAAGCGGCTTCACGCTACATCCAAGTCCTTAACGACACCTACAACGACCTCTTGCAGATCATCTAGGCATGAACGTTCGCCCGACACAGTCGTCACGGTTCGCACTCGTGAACTCAGGTCTAAGCCTCAACTTCGCGAAGCTCGCGTTGAGCCAAGAGCGCATCGCAACCGGTAAACGCATCCTGCGTCCGTCGGACGATGTGATCGGAACGGCGAAGAGTCTCGCGACGCGCAAGCAGATTAGCCAGATCGGTAACTACCGCAAGGCCATCGACAGCAGCCGTCCGTACTTCGATTCGGCGAACTCGTCGCTGCAGGATGTCTCGGGCATCCTCACCGAAGCGCGTGCGTTGATCACACAAGGTATGAACGGCACGCTCAATGACTCGGACCGCGCACTCATCGGTGGTCAGCTCGACCAGCTCGTCGATCAACTCGTCGACGTCGCGAACAGCCAATTCGGTGATCGCTACTTGTTCGGCGGCACGTTGACGAAAGAACCGCCTTTCGCCTTCGAAACGGTCAACGGCGCCCGCCAAGTCGTCTACAAGGGCGACGACGGCGTTCAGCGCATCAAGATCGGTTCGGGTACTGAAATCGGCGTCAACATCCCCGGGTCGGAAATCTTCGGATTGTTCGAGTATGCCGGCGCGAAGCTCTCAGGGCTGACCGGCGCGACGCTCGGCACCTCAGCGAACCAAGGTACCGGTTACGCCGACTTGATCTTCCGGCAAGACGGCACGGTCGGTACGCCGGGCGCGGGTATCGCGCTCGTGAACGGCGGAGCGGACGACACCATCCTGCAAGACAACTTGCTGACCGTTGACGCGACGGCCGGCACGGTGACGCTCGGCAACGGCACCGCCGTTCCGATTCCGGAGGTTGGTGACGACGATTACGCGGACTTCGTCGTGCAGACCGCGGACGGCGCGGAAGTGCGCCTCGACTTCACGGGATTCACCGGCGTCGACACGAGCGCCACTCTGAGCGGCGCCGGTTCGGTCTCCCTCGACGGCGTGAACTTCACGCCGATGACCTTCACCGAGACGGACTTGGAGCTGATCGACAGCGACACCGGCACGGTCGTGCACCTCGACACGACGAACGTGAACCGCGCGGGCAATGAACTGCTCAGCTTCTCGGGCGGCGTCAGCATCTTCGACGCCTTGCAAGGCGCCGCTTCGGATCTGAAGAACAGCGGAGGTCTCGACTCCGCCGACTTCCTCGCGCGCATGACCGATCGCCTCGGCGAGATGGAGCGCAACCAGGAGAACGCGTTGAGCGCACTCGGCACGCTCGGCGCGCGCTCGCAACGCCTGAACGATTCGGCGGAGCGACTGAGCTCGATGGATCTCAGCTTGCAAGGCGTGTTGTCGCAGATCGAAGACGCCGACCTCGCCACGGTCGCGCTCGAGCTCTCCCGTGCGGAACAGACCCTGCAGCTTGCTCAGATGACCGGCTCACGCCTGTTGCAGAACTCCTTGCTCAACTTCCTGCGCTAGTAGACGCCTCCGCAGAACGCTGACCCCACGCAGCACCCTTTCCCCCAACAGTCATGGTCGACAACATTCAAAACACCGGCGGCATCGGACCGATCAAGGGTCCGGGCGCGAGTCAGAAACCCGCTTCCGAGGGCACGGGCGGAGCTGCATTCAAGGCGCTGCTCGATCGCTTGCAGGATCAAGCGCGCGAGCTGCAGGGCGCGAGTGAAGCGCCGCTCGAAGCGACCGACCTCGCCGGCGCGGTAGATCGCGCGCACTCGAGCTTGAAGGACGCCTTGTCGCTCAGCGATCAGCTGATCGAGGCGTACCGCGAGACCCTGCAACAGGCGAACGAAGCCGACCCGAACGCTCGGGGCGGTAGCGCGGGCTGCGTCTGATGCTCGAGATCGGACTTCACACGCCGGAAGCTCGCGAGCTGATGTCCCAGGCCTTGCGCGGCAAGCTGGGCTTCGAGCACGAATACCCGACGGTTTTCGGCGAGCGCCCGCGCGGTCGCGTCGTGACATGGAAAGAAGCGGGGCGTACGAGCTCCGCTTGTGCCTTCTTGGTGCGCGACTTGCGCTGCCCCGAAGGCGACGTGCGACTGGGCCTGATCGGCTCGGTTGCGACGGCGGAAGATCAACGCGGTCGCGGCTTCGCGACGCGCGTCTTGGAAGGTGCCGAATCCGAACTCGCCGCGCGCGGTTGTCTCGCCAGCCTGCTGTGGGCCGACGACGAGGCCTTCTACGCGACGCGCGGTTACACCCGCGTCGGCGCCGAAGAAGACTTCATGCTCGATCGGCTCCTGCGCCCGCACTTGCCGTCGCCCAAGTACGTGCGCCCCGCGCGCAAGTCGGACGCCGCTGCGATTCACGCGCTCTATCGAAACCACTCGCGGCGCGCGTTGCGCAGCAGCGGAGAGACCGCCGAGTTGCTCGCGGGCCCCGGCATGCGCGTGCTGGTTCACGACGGTCCGCGAGGCGTCGATGCGTACACCTGCCTCGGGCGCGGCGGCGATCTCGGAGCCGTGGTGCACGAGTGGGGCGGCGTGACCGAGTCGCTGCTCGCCTGCATCGCCGGCACCTTCGACGAGCGTCAGTCGGTCGAGACGCTGTTCGTCATGGCCCCGCTCGAGGGTGCGGACCTCGATCCGACGAGCCTCCCCGGCCGTCTGCGCGAAGCCGGCATACCGTCCGCGCCTGGCGTCCTCGCGCTCGGACGCTTGCTGCGGCCGGACCTCGCGCTCGGAATGCTCCGCGACGCGTGCACGACCCCGCAGAGCTTCGCGCACACGCGTCACGGCGAGCGCTGGATGCTGTGCGGACCCGCCGGAACCGTCGCGGCGACCGAGACCGACCTCTTGAGCTGGATCTTGGCCCCGCGCGCCGAACGCGCTGCGCTCGAGAGCCTCGAGTCGCGCACGGGCCTCTGCTTCCCCGGCCTGCCGCGGCGCCCGTTCCTCTGGGGCCTCGACTCGATCTAGCCGGCCGGACTGGACGCTTCGCGAAGCTCGCGTCACCCTCGTTCTCCGCCTCCGTGCTCGGGGGCTCGAGAACGAACCATGAGCGACAACATCTACGAAGTCTTGGTCGTCGGCGGCGGGATCGGCGGCAGCGCCGCGGCCCTGCGTTCGGCGCAGTACAACCTCTCCACGGCGTGGGTCCGCGGGACCAAGAAGACGGCGAAGGCCAGCCGCGGCCAGTACGTCTTCAACATCGACAACATGATCGGTGTGCATCCCGACCTGATGCTCGAGAAGGTCAAGGCCACGCTGAAGGGACCCGAGTTCGAAGCGGCGCGCGAGAAGCTGTCCGAGCAGGACTGGCACGTCGGAACGCTGGAGATCAGCGAGAACGTGCTCGCGCGCATCCACGAAGAACACGCGACGTGGGTCGACGTGATCGACGAGAAGGCGGTCGAAGCGGGACGCGACGGTGACCTGTTCACCTTGAAGCTCGACGACGGGCGCGAGCTGCGCGCCAAGAACCTGGTCGTTTCGACCGGCGTGATGGACCGGCAGCCGAGCGTCAAGAAGGAGCTCAAGAGCGGCAAGGTGCTCGACGATCCGCGCTGGATCTATCCCTACGCGAACTACGAGCGCTTGCTCTACTGCATCCGTTGCGAAGGTCACCTGACACGCGACTTGCGCACGTCGATCATCGGCGTGGGCGAAGGCGCGGCGCAGCTCGCGATGATGCTGCATGAGCGCTACGGCACGCTCGTGACGATCTTGACCAACGGCGCGGAACTCGGCGCGAAGGAAGACAGCACCAAGCTGCTCGAGCTGTACGGCATCGAGGTCAAGACGTCGCGCATTGTCGACATTTACGACGTCGCCGAAGGCGCCGGTGAACCGGAGAAGCGCGCCAAGAAGGGAACCGAACTGCACGGCTTTCTGTTGGAAGACGGTTCGCGCGTCGAAGCGCGTTACGGTCTCGTCGCGCTCGGACTGTTCAAGGTCTACAACGAGTTGCCACGTCAGCTGGAAGCCGAGCTGGAAGAAGGCGATAAGCCCGTCGAAGAGAAGCACGTGTTGGTCGAAGACCACAGCTCGGAGACGAGCGTGCGCGGACTGTTCACCGTCGGTGATATGTCGAAGCGACGCGATGGCGGCCCGTTGATGAAGCAGGTCTACACGGCCCAGGAGTACGCAGTGCGCGCGGTCGACACGATCGATCGACGTCGACGCTCGGCGCAACGCAGCGCCTTGCTCGGCAAGGACTGAGACGACCGTCTGCGGCGACACGCACTTCTCGAACGGACGACTCGAAGGGATCGAAGATGGACGCGACGAAGAATGCTTGGGTCGTGCTGGAAGAACTGGACGGCTGCGCGCCGGGCGAGATGCACACCGTCAAGCGCGACGGACATCAGCTCGTCGCCGGGCGCGACGAAGACGGCGTTCCGTTCGCGCTCGACAACCGTTGTCCGCACGAAGGCTATCCGCTGGCTCAAGGCGAGCTGAAGGGCGCGAGCCTCACTTGCTGCTGGCACAACTGGAAGTTCGATGTGGGCAGCGGCGCGTGCACGCTCGGCGGTGAAGCCGTGCGGCACTATCCGACGCGCGAATCGAATGGCCGCGTCGAAGTCGATCTCAGCGATCCGGAACCCGAGGCGCTCTGGCCCGCACTGCTCGCGAGCTTCGAAGAAGGCATCTGGAAGCACGAGAACGGCCGCGCGTTGCGCGACGGCGCGCGCTTGATTCAAGCGGGTTACGACGTGCGGAGCCTCGCCATCGAAGTCGCGCGCATCGACGCGCGCTACGCCGAGTACGGCAGCGGCCACGCTTTGCCGGTTGCGGCGGACAGCTTGCGTCTCGCGGCCGGACTCGAGGGTGCGCAGAAACTCGAAGCGGTCGCGATCGCGATCGATATGGCCGGTGAGTCCATCACGCGCTTGCCGCGCCGCGAGCTCGCCGAACCGATCGCCGGATGCGCTGCGGATGCGCTGCGTGCGGCGGTCGAGGCGGAAGACGCCCCGCGCGCCGAAGGCTTGTTGCTCGGCGCGATCGACGCCGGTGTTCCGCGCGCCGAGATCGATAAGTGGTTCTTCGGCGTGCTCGCCGATCACTTCCTGAACTTCGGACACCAGCTGATCTATCTGGTGAAGGCGCAAGAGCTGCTCGCGGGTACCGACACGGACGCGTGGCGCGAGATCTACGCCGGCATGTTGAACGGCATCGTCACCGGGACGCGCGAAGACACGCTGCCCTACTGGGTCGGTCACCAGTCACGCTTGCTCGCGCTCGACCCCGAGCTCGTCGAGCTGGCCGCACACACGAACGCAGCACCCGACTTCTGCGCAGCGACCTTCCGCGCCGCTGTGCTCGACGGTTCAGCCGCCGCCGCCTTCTGCGCCGTCGAGAGGGCTCTGCGAGAAGGCGTCGCGCCCGAGCGCGTTGCGCACGCACTCGTGATCGCGGCCGCCGAACGCTTCGCGCGCTTCGACCCGGCCATCGACGAGAACCCCGAGCTGGCCGAAACTTGGCTGTGGGCGTCGCACCGCTTCACGCACGCTGCAGCCGTGCGTCACGCGGTGGAACGCTGGAACGATCCGCGTCGCTGGCGGCTCTTGTTCCACAGCGCGGCTTTCGTGAACCTCGGCCGGCCGATGGACGGCGCAGCGGGCTTGCCGGACGCTGCCGGTGACGGAAGCGCGGCGAGCGTGATGGACGCTCTCGCGCGACAAGACCCCGAGGCCGCGGTTGCGTGTGCGATCGCGTTCTTGGCGTCGGATGCTGCGCTCGAAGAACTCGAATCGCCGCTGCACGACTTGTTGCTCGCCGATCCGCTCGTGCGGCCGATCTTCGTCGCGCACGCGGTCAAGACGCTGCTCGCCGCGCTCGAAGAACACCGCGCGCTCGCCGGTGCGGACGGCGCGGACTTGCCCTTGCTGGCCAGCTTGCGCTTCCTCGCCACGCCGCACTCGGAACGCCGGGTGCGTCAGCTGGTGAACACGTCGATCCGCTGGGTCGTGGAAGGACAGATCCCGCGCAAGCTGACGCAGTGACGCGCGCGAGCGTCCGGACGCGTTCAGTAGTTCTCGGGGAACATCAGGCGCTCGACCGCCTCGATCGCGATGTGCAGCACCTTGATGTGCACTTCTTGGATGCGATCGGAGGTCTCGGCGTGCGGCACGATGATTGGGATGTCGACCAACTCGCGCAGCTTGCCGCCGCCTTTGCCGAGCAAGCCGACGACGGTGATGCCGCGCTCGCGCGCGACTTCGGTGGCGCGCAGGATGTTCGGCGAGTTGCCGCTGGTCGAGATGGCGACGAACAGGTCGCCCTCTTGGCCATAGGCCTCGACCGAGCGCGCGAAGACTTCCTCGTAACCGAAGTCGTTCGCGATGCAGGTCAGCTGCGACGGATCGGAGAACGCGATCGCGGGCAGGGCCGAGCGGTTGCCGCGGAAGCGGCCGGTCCACTCCTCGGCGAAGTGCATCGCGTCGCACATCGAACCGCCGTTGCCGCAAGACATCAGCTTGCCGCCGTTCTCCAGCGTGGCGTGCGCGGCGCGGGCGAAGCGGTCGACTTGATTCAAGCAGTCCGGGTCGTCGCGGAAGGCTTGGAGGGTGCGGGAAGCTTCTTCGAAGGAGGCGCGGACGGTGTCGAGAGGAGTCATGCCGAGGATTCTGTTGGCGAGGGTCGAGGAGCGCAAGGACAGCGCTTCCAATAGGCAATCCTAGCTCTCGGGCCCTTCCAGCGATGTCGCAAAGAGGGTGTCTTGCGCTAAGGGCTCGTTGTGGGACGATTTAGGAGGAGTCAGCAAGAACTCACTCATGGGTGAGACGAAACGGCGTTCGTTGTCGTTTTCAACGGTAGCAAGGGGAGTGACCCATGAATCGACTAGGCCTGATCCTGAAAAGAGCACGCGGCAAGCAATCGCGCGTGCAATTCGCCCGCAAGCTGGGCCTCAGCTACACCTTCGTGCGCGCCATGGAACATGGCCTGCGCTTTCCGTCCGACAAAGTGCTGCTCGAGATCGCCGAACGACTGAAGGTCGACCCCGGTGATCTCCTGATGGCGGCCTATTGCGACCGCTCGCCGCAGCTCGCCGAGGTCCTCGAACACCGAGGACTCGAGCTGCCCGAAGAGGACCAAGAAGTTCTCGCCCGCGAGCAGGAGGCGGAGCACGCCGACATCGAGGAGGTGCCGGCAGTCCGTCCCAGTGAGGAAGCCGCCAACCCGGCGGCACCTGACAATCCGGTCCAGATCTCGCGCCGCTTCTGAGCGAAGCGCGCTCGATCCTCGTTCGACCCTCCCGCAGGGGGGCCGCGCGTCGCTGGGGGGCGACGCTTGCGGTCCTCGAGGGATAGCGGACCGACGGGCCGTGAAGGGCCCGTCGGAACGCGGAAAGGGAGCTGGCTCCCGCAGCTCTCTCCGCGACCCCCCCCGCTGCACCCTGCTAGTTCCCGAACATGTCGCTGTGGAGACCTTGCAAGCGCGGGCACGCTCCCCGCACTCGGCGCTCGAAAGGCGCCGGCGACGCGCTAAGATCCCGCGATGAAGTTCGCGACGATCGTGCTCCTGCTCGCCGGTCTGGCGTTCGGCTACATCGCCATCCAGGGCGAAGACAAGCCCGTCGATGCCTCCTGGGAACACCCGACGACGGATCGCTTGAGCGGGCCCGTTCCTGAAGGGCACCAGCTGTTGCGCTTCGAAGTCGACGGCATGTGCTGCGACTCCTGTCCGAACAAGCTGCGCACGTGGCTCGCCGATGTCGACGGCGTGGTCAAGTCGGCGGTCAGCTTCGAGGACAGCCAGGCGCAAGCGATCGTGCCCGAGGGCTTCGACGTCGCGCCGCTGCTCGCCGCGCTGAACCAGGACAAGTACACCGCGACGGTTGCTCCGTGAGCGACGTTCCGCCTCCCGCACGCCGACGCTTCGGTCGCATTCTGATCGCGGTGGGCATCGTGCTGATGCTGATCGCCGTGCTGCGCATGAACGCGCGCGCCTTGGGCGGCCCGCCCGAGGATACCGGCAACTTCGCGTCGCGCCGCACCGACTACCAAGTGCGCAGTCAAGTGCACGAAGGCTTCCCCGAGTTCCTGCTGGTCGCCGGCAGCGGCTTCGCGCTCTTGTTGTTCGGCGCGTACCGAACACGCGGATCGTCGGACTGAACGCGACGCGCTAAGCGCGACTTGCGATCAACGCGTCGAGTTCCGCGCGCAGGCGCGCGATGACCTCGCCGTAACCGAAGGCGCCGACGAGTTCTTCGCCGCGCTTCAGGTGCACTTGCGTCGGACCGCACCACAGGCCGAGATCGGCGTCGTCGGTCTCACCGGGTCCGTTGACGCGGCAACCCATTACGGCGATGGTCAAGTCGTACTCGTCCGCATAGGCGGTGGCGCGCTTGACTTCTTCGGCGAGCTCGATGAACGCCGTGTTCTCGACGCGCGAGCACGAGGGACACGCGATGATGTTCAAGCCGTCGAAGAAGTTCGGCGGCACGGAGCGGAAGCGTCCGGCAGCGATGTCCGCGATCAATTCGCGACCGACGGCGATCTCCATGCCCTTCTCGTCGAAGGGCACGGTCAAGGACACGCGCAAGGTGTCGCCGATGCCTCGCGAGAGCAGTTGTTCGAAGGCGAGGCGCGTCTTGATCACGCCGTCCGGCGGCATGCCCGCTTCGGTGACGCCGAGGTGCAGCGGCACGTCGGGGCGAGCTTCCGCGAAGCGCAGGTTGGCGTGGATCACGGTCTGCGGATCGGAGTCCTTGATCGACACGACGTAGTGCTGGAAGCCGAGGTCGTCGATCAACGCGCAGTGATCCGCAGCGCACTGCACGATCGCGCTGAGGTGATCATCCGCGAAGCGTTCCTTGTAATGCGGCGCGACCGAACCGGCGTTGACGCCGATGCGCATGGCGCAGTCGTTCGCGCCCGCGATCTCGACCAGGTACTTCACCTTGTCACGGGCGGACTTCTCGCGCTCGTGGTGATGCAGGTGGCCGGGGTTGTAGCGCAGCTTGTCGACCAGCGGCGCAACGAGTTCGGCGAGGCGGTAGTTCTCCTGCAGGTCGACCGAGAGGCGCGCGTCCGTCTCCGTGCGGATCTGGCGCAGCGCTTCCACGTCGCGCTTGCTGTCGACGGCGATGCGGATCAGATCCGCGCCGGCGGCTTCCAGCAAGCGGACTTGTCGCAGCGTCGCTGTGATGTCGGTCGTCGGCGTCGCCGCCATGCTCTGCACGGCGATGGGGGCGTCTCCGCCGATCGGGAGATCGCGGATCAGGATGCTGCGGCTCTTGCGTGTGGGGATCATCGTGTGATTCGAATTCGGGCGGAAATCCTACCCCTCTTGGGCCCGAGCCTCGGATGCGCACAGGAGAATGATCGGGAATCGACTCGGAGGGTGGCGCTCATCCCTCTCTGCTGTCCACGGGTCGCCCCCCCGAGAGTTCTCCTCCTGGATGCCCCACCGAGATCCCCTCCGGTGGGGCTCCTCTCTTAGCTGGACCCCCGGCCGCGAGAGCTTGGTGGCGCAAAGCACCATCCTAGAGCTGGGACCGCTTTGGTGCTAAATTCGATCCTCGCGCGGCACTGACAAGGGAACTGCATGAAGGCGAAGACGGCAATCGTGGGCGGCGGACTGATGGGCACGTCCATCGCTTGGCACCTCGCGCAGCGTACCGATGGGCTCCGTGAGACCGTTGTGGTCTGCGAGAAGGGCGAGATCGGGGGCGGGGCCTCGGGTCGAGCCGGTGCAGTGCTCAGCCAAGTGCACGCCGACATCGGCATGGCCGGCATGGCGCGCGACTCCCTGAAGTTCTACGCGGGCTTCGAGGGTCGTTCGGGTCGCTCGATCGGCTTTCAGGCCTGCGGAGTCGTGACGCTTCCCGCCAAGTCGTCCGAGGAAGACCGTGCCCGCTTCGCCGCCCAGGAGGCCGGGTTCGAAGCGATCGGCATCCAAATCGAGCTGCTCGACGCCGAGGAGCTGCGCCGACGCGTCCCCGGCATCCAAGTCGATGACGGCACGCAGGCGTTCTTCGAGCCGGGTGCTGGCTACCTCGATCCCGCGCGTGCGATGGCGGCGATCAGCGCGCTGGCTCGCGACCAAGGCGCCGTGCTTCGCACCGGCTGCGAGGTCGATGAGATCGTCTTCGAGGACGGTCGCGTGGTCGGCTTGATCACCAGTCAGGGCGAGGTCGAGACGAACCAAGTCGTCGTGGCCGCCGGGCCGTGGACGGCCAGCTTGTTGGCACGTGCCGAAGTCGATCTGCCGCTGCGCTTGCTGCGCACGCATCAGTATCACGTCGCGCGGCCCAAGCAGTGCGCCGACGGCACCTCCGGAACCTGCCCGACGGACCCGACCGACCTGAGTCAGACGTGGATCCGCGGCTTCGACGCGCAACACGTCGGGCGCGAGGTGTTGGAACGCGATCTCGAAGAACGCTTCATGGATGAGAACGAGGAGAGCCCGCGCCACCCGGTGATCGTCGACCGCGAGCACGGCATTCTCGTGCGCTGCGAACCTGTCCAAGATCGCACGCGCGTGCTGGACATCGGCAGGCGCCACGTCGAGGACGTCATCGACCCCGAGATCGAAGGTGGTTCCGCACCGAGCGCGTTCGGCGCGTGGGCCAAGGCGGCTCTCGAGAGTCGCCTTTCGGGCTACATGGGGCTCGAGAGCGTCGGCTCCGACACCTCTTGGGAGAACCACACGCCCGACGAACTGCCGCTGGTGGGGGAAGTCGAAGGCGCGGAAGGCCTGTGGGTCGTCGCGGGCTTCGGGCAACGCGGTTACGAGTTCGCGCCTTCGATCGGCGAAGGCATGGCGCAGCTCTTGTCGGACAAGCCGGTCAGTGCGTTCGATCCCGGCCGCTTCAGGCCGGCGCGCTTCCGAGTGCGCCGCAACGCCGCCGCAGCCAAGCGCCACGCGTGAGGTACCGAGCCGGGGCCAGCTCCCCACAACTCGCGCCGCCCCGCAGCCACTGGCTGCGGGGCGGCGCGAGTTGTGGGGAGCTGGCCCCGGCTCGGTACCTCACGCGTGCGGATTCGAGATGACGCTCGCGATGCGCACGCCGTAGCGATCGTCGATGGTGACGATCTCACCGCGCGCGACGACCTTGCCGTTGACCAGGATGTCGGCGGGCTCGTGCGCTTCGCGGTCGAGGGGGATCAACGCGCCGGGGCCCATCTGGACGAGCTGCGCGAGCGTCAACCGCGTACGGCCGACTTGCACGGTCAGCTTGACCGGGACGTTCATCAGGCTGTCGAGGCCGATCGGTTGACCCGCAGGACCCTCTTCGAGTTCCTGCAGTTGACCGGTCTGCACATTGACGGCGGCGGTCGCTTCGTCGATGGCTTGTTCGATGTTCTCGCCGGTGGCGGATTGGTTCTCTTCGCTCATGTCGCTTCAGTCCTCCTCGGAGGGATCGAACTCGAGGATACGGATCGCGAGCTGTCCGTGATGGCTGCCCCAGTGGGCGTGTCCGGCGGGACGGTCGTCGATGTAGAGGTTCAGGGGGGAACGGCAGTCGGTGTCGAGCGGGATCACGTCGCCGACTTCGAGCTCCAGGAGATCGGCGAGCGCGAGCTCGACGGAGCCGAGACGTGCGCTGAACTCGAGCGGTACGTCGTCGAGGTGGTGCGGGAGCGCGACGCCGGCCGGCGGTGTCTGCGTCGTGTTCTGTGCGCCCGTCACGCCGGGCAGGTAGACGCGCAAGATGCTCTCGCCGTCGGGCGCTTCGAGCGCGATGTGCAAGAAGAGGCGCGCGGGGTCCGCGTCGAGTCCGGCGTCGACGGCGAGCAAGAACGCGCGCGCGTCTTGCACGAGTTCCGGCGACTCGAGGGTCAGGTCGAGCTGCTCTGCGCAGTGCTTGCTGACACCTTCGCAGAGGTCGCGCACGACACCTTGTTCGAGCGTCGAGAGACGTCGCGGCTCGATCTTGCCTTCTTCAGCGGCACCGCCCAGAGCGATCGACGCGGCGTTGCGCGCCGCCTTGTTCTCCCAGATCGTCCAACCCTGCACGCCGTCGATGCGGAAGCAGAGCAGCACGAAGGGTTCTTCGAGGCCATCGAAGAGTCCCGCCGTCGCGATCTCGCCGAGGTCTTCGAGCCGCACCGGAACGTCTTGGCGGTACCAAGTGCCGAGCAATGACTCGAGTCCGGGCAGTTTTCGCTCGAGAGTCCGGCGTACTTCGCCGAGACCTTCGCGCGAGAAGCGCCGCGGCTTGCGGAAGTCGCGCGGAGACACAGCTCCCCCGGGCACCGCGTCTCCGCGTTGCTCCTCCAGGACGGCCTGGCGTTCTTCGGGGCTGAGGTCGTTGCTCACGGCTTGGTCGGTGGTGGAGGGCTTATTGAACGACGAGCTCGTCGGCGAGCACTTGGTTGATGCGACCGTGAACGCCGATGGGCATCTCACCGATGTACTCGGGATTGATGTCGGTGACGTCGAGGTACAGGACTTCGCCGGTTCCCGTGCGGACCACCAGGTTGTCTTCGGTGCCGACGAACTCGAGCGGTGGACCGTCGTCGATCGTGATCGTGCGTGCCGGGGCGTCGACTTTGAGCACGTGGTCGTAGAACTTCCCGCGGAAGGACGCGCGGTCCATCATCGAGCCGGGCATCAAGCCTGAATCTTCGTGCGCGGCCAGCGGGTTCTTCGTGTCACCGACGTGCACGGGGAACAGGATCGGGTCGATGTGATCGCGCACTTCCTCGAGGAAGGCGTGTTGTGCGGCGACTCCACCGATGACTTCGTCGAGCTTCTTCGACGTGGCGATCGCGATCAGGCGCGACTTCAAGAAGGGCTCGTAGTTCGGGTCGTTCTGGCGTTCACTGACGTAGGCCTCGTCGTAGCAGCGGACGAACAGGTTGAAGTCCATCTGCAGGAAGCGCGTCATGTTGTTCTCGTCGAGGTTGACGGGAATCTTGGTGTCGGGGTCGAGCACCATCGGCACCGTGAACGGCGTGCTGAAGCGCGGATGCTTCGTCTTGCTCGGCACAGCGAGCGTGGCGGCAATCCACGCCATTACGAGCAGGCCGGCGAATCCGCCGACGAGCTTGATCAGCTTGCTCTTGCCCTTCGACTCGCCGTCGGCCTGCTCGACCTCGGCTTCGTCGTCATTCTCTTTTTCTTCAGCGTCAGCCATGTCGTTCAGTTCCCCCGGTCGTGGCGAGGTGTGATGAGACGAGCGTCGACCGACCGGGTTCGACTCACGTCTTGTTCGACTTCTTGGAACCAGCCGCGCGCGAGCACGCGCGAAGGCGCGAACCCGTGGGACTCGATGAGGTGCTCGCGGACGGCGCGCGCACGCATGATGGCGAGCACGACGTTGTCGCTGGACTTGTTGCCGGCGGCGTCGTCCGCGTGACCTTCGATCCAGAGCAGCTGACTGCGGTGCGGCTCGAGCGAGCCGGCCATGCGATCGATGTACTTGCGGCTCGCTTCAGTCAGCTCGAATGAACCCTTCTCGAAGCGGGCGAGCGACGGGAACTGAATCTCGTCGTGGGGGCTGAGTGACTGCAGATCTTCGGCGCGCATCAGCTCGTACCGCGACGCGTTCTCGTGGTTCGTGCGGCGTTCGTCGTTCGGCTCGGGCGGCAGGTTGAACTTGCGGCGCACTTCTTCGAAGACCGACGACTGGTCGGATCCCGACATCACGCCGGACAAGCCGTGCGACTGCAGCGCGACGATGAAGGAACCGACGCCCTTCGCCATCAGGCCGTAGTTCTGCTCCTTCGACATCGAGACCAGCAGGATGAAGAAGGTCAGGATCAGCGTCATCATGTCCGCGAAGGACACCATGTAGGCGGGCGGGCCCTTCTTCGGTTCTTCGACGAACTCGCCCATCAGCGCCCACCATCCGCTTCAAGCGTCTCGACTTGCGCGCTGCGGCTGCGTGACATCGAGAGCAGTCTGAGCTCGACGCGACGGTTCAACCGTCGACCATCGACGTTGTCGTTCGGAGCGATCGGCGTCGACATGCCGTGCGTCGAGACTTGCACCATCATGGGGGAGAGCTTCGAGCTCTCGACCATCCAGCTCGCGGCCTCGGACGCACGCGCGGCGCCGAGGGTCTCAGCGGTCGGGTAGCTCGGCGTCGCCTTGAACTCACCGTCGGTGTGGCCTTCGACGCTGACCAAGAAGGCGTAGTGCTCGAGAACCAACGCGAGCTCTTTCAGGGCTTCGCGCAGGTATGGAGTCAGCTCCGTCGAGCCGGGTGCGAAGCACGCGCGCTCGTCGAAGGTGATCACGAGTCCGTCGCGAACCTCTTTGAGGTCGATTGGCTCGTACTCTTCAGTCAGTTGCTGGCCCATCTCTTCCAAGTTCTCTTGGAGCTCGTTGGTGGGCCGCGTGTGCGTGGTGGGGGCACCGCGCAGCGCGTCCATCGCGCTCATCAAGTCGACTTCCGGCGGTGCAACCGCCGAAGTACCTTGGGCGCCGGTGAGCACGCCGGTGGTGCCCATGATGTCGCGCGTGATGTTGAACGCGTCGTAGGTCTCGAGGCTCGAGAAGGTCATCATCAGGATGAAGAAGGTCACCAGCAACGAGATCATGTCCGCGAAGGTCACGATCCAGTCGGGTGCGCCCTTCGGTGCCTCGTCCTGTGCTTGCTTCTTCTTCGCCATCGCGGACGGTCGTCGTTAGACGGCAACCGCCTCCCGTGCGCTGGGCGCCAAGAAGCCCTTGAGCTTCTCCTTGATCAGTGCCGGCTTCTCGCCGGACTGGATCGCGACGATGCCTTCGATCATCAGATTGCGGAGCAACGCCTCGCGCTTGGCACGCACGTCCAACTTGCCGGCGAGCGGCAGGAAGACCATGTTCGAAGCCATCGCGCCGTAGAGCGTCGTGAGCAGAGCGGTCGCCATACCGGCGCCGATGGAGGACGGGTCCGACAAGTTCTGGAGCATTTGCACCAGACCGACGAGCGTTCCGATCATTCCGAAAGCAGGCGCGAATGCGCCCATCTGATCGAAGATCGTCTTGCCGACCGAGTGGCGCTGACGCTGCCACTCCGCCTCGAGGTCCATGATGTCGCGCACCGTCTCGGCACCGAAGCCGTCGATGACGAGCTGGATACCCTTCGAGAAGAACTGGTCGTCGACTTCCTTGAGCTTCGTCTCGAGCGCGAGCAGACCCTCGCGCCGAGCCAAGTTCGCGTACTCGACGATGCGTTCGATCTCCTGCGGCGGCGTGCTGGTCTTGTTGAAGGCCGTGACGAGCATGACCTTGACGATCGACTTCACCTCCTCCATGGGGAATGCCATCATCGTCACGGCGATGGTGCCGCCGCCGACGAGCACGAGTGAAGGCGTGTGAACGAAGATCGCGACGCCGCCATCGCCCGACGCCATGGCGAAGAGCACCATGCCGAAGCAGAGAACGGTTCCGAAGATTGTGGCGAGGTCCATGGGTGGGGAGCCCAGAGAGGGGAGACCCTGGGGGTTGGGTCTCTTATCGACCTGACGAGCCTTGAGCTTGATGCCGGAAGTCTGTTCCTTCCGGCTGCAAGTGCTTGCCCTTCAATGGTTTGGGCCGCCCCCGGATTCGGAGGCGGCCCGTGAGCCGGGGGCGAGAGCCCGCTGGGGCTCGCGCGGGTGGAAAAGAAGGCCTGTCGCTGGGGGGCGTGCTTACTGCTTGCGCAGCTGCTCCGCCGTGTAGGCCTTGGAGAAGCGCACGTAGTTCTCTTCGTCCATCGCGCGCAGCAGCTCGGCGACGCGCTCGACGTCCATCTGCGCGAGCAGCTTGGCGGCGTCCTCTTCGCCGTAAGCCTGCAGCTTGCGGACGAGTTCTTCGGGCTCGCCCGACTCGAAGACCTTCGCGAGGTCTTGGAGCGCGGCGACTTCCTTCTCGCTGCGCGCGGCTTCGTCGCGCTGGATCTCGGCGGAGCGTTGGTTCAAGTCGCCTTCGAAACGCTCGAGCGTGTTGCGCAGTTCCTGCAACTCCGCCCAGCGGTCTTGCAGCGCGGTCTCACGCTCGTCGAGCTCGATGCGTCGCAAGCTCATGCGGTCGAGCTCGAGCTGAGCCTCGCGCAGCTTGCTCTTGAGCAGCATCTCGAGGTCCTTGATCTGCTCCGAGGTGTACGGCGAGGGCAGTACGAAGGCGCCGAGCACGCTCGCGCCGACTTGCACCTCTTCTTCCGCACTGCGTTTCGTCGCGTTGCGATCCGAGCCGTGGCCGGCTTCGGCGATCGGATCCGTCTCGTCCGGAGCTTCGAAGAAACCGCCCACCACTGGAAGCGTGTGCATCGGAGCGCCCGACATCTTCGCGAAGCCGATGAAGGCAGCGCCGAAGAGCAGCAGAGCGCAGAAGCCGAAACCGACGAATTGGAGGATCTTGTTCATGACGTGAGGGGAGTCGAGGTTCAAGCCCGGCGCGCGACGCGCTCCAAGGCGATCTGATCGAGTTCCGCGATCTCGGCGCGGGTCACTTCTGAGCGGTGTTGTTCACGGGCGCGGGCCTCGAGGCGCGCGAGACCTTCGATCTCGATGCGCAACGCGGTCCACGGTCCGCGAGCGACTTCGGCGGCGGTACGCAGTTCCGCGGCTTGCCGGCGAGCGTGCTCGAGCGCGCGTTGCACGCGCTCGAGCAAGTCGTGGAGGGAGAGCACTTCGCCGCCGGCCAGCTCCGCTTCGCCTTGCAGCTCGCGCAACGCAGCGTTCGTCTCGGCGACCAGTTCCAACAACTCGTCCACGCGCCGTTCGGCGCGCAACGCGAGGTCTTCCGCCGCCTGCCACTCGGCACGGGCGATCTCCTCTTGCAACTCGCGCACCTTGCCGAGCCGAGCAAGTCGGAACTGGAAGCGCTTCATGCGCTGCCGCCGGGTGCCGTCGCACCGGTCACGAGACTGAGCAGCTCGAGCGTCTCATCGAGCGAGTTCAGCTCGACGGGTGTCTGCTTCAAGAAGCTCTCGATGATCGGCATGCGTTGAATCGCGCGGTCGAGCCTCGGATTGCTGCCAGACTTGTACGCGCCGATCTCGACCAAGTCGCGACCGTCGCGCCACGCGGAGAGTGACTCGCGTAACGACAGCGCTTGCGCTTGGTGTTCGGGCGTCGCGAGCGTCGACATGAGTCGCGAGAGGCTGTGCAGGACGTCGACCGCGGGGAAGTGACCGGATGAGGCCATCTCGCGCGAGAGGAAGACGTGACCGTCGAGCAAGCCGCGCAGGGTGTCCGCGACGGGTTCGTTCGGATCGTCTCCGTCGAGCAGCACGGTCAACAGACCGGTGATGCTGCCGCCGTTCGCGCGTCCCATGCGCTCGACGAGCTTGGGGACGGTCGCGAAGAAGCTCGGCGGATAACCGCGCACGGTCGGCGGTTCGCCCGCGGCGAGACCGATTTCGCGGCAAGCGCCGGCGAAGCGCGTGACGGAGTCCATCAACAGCAGGACGTTCTTGCCTTGATCGCGAAAGTGTTCAGCGACGGTGACGGCGACGAAGGGGGCGAGGTAGCGTTCGATGGGTGCGCGATCGGAAGTCGCGACGACCATCACGCTTTTCGGTGCGCCTTCGCGGCCGAGCACTTCGTGAACGAAATCTTGGACCTCGCGGCCGCGTTCTCCGACCAAGCAGCAGACGACGATGTCCGCGTCGGTGCCGCGGGTGATCTGGCTCAAGAGCGAGGACTTGCCGACGCCGGAGCCGGCGAAGATGCCCAGGCGCTGGCCGCGCCCGATGGTCGTGAGACTGTCGATGACGCGCACGCCGGTCTGCAGCGGTTCGTCGATCGGCGTGCGACTGAGCGGACCGGGAGCGGGCTGACGCACGGCGCGCTGGTTGCGCGTGGAAATCGTCGGGCCGTCGTCGATCGGTCGGCCGTAGCCGTCGATCACGCGACCGAGCAGCTCGTCTGTACACGGCACGCTGAACGTGCGACCGAGGCTGGTGACGAGCTGGCGCGGGGCGACGCCGTCCAGATCGCCGTGCGGCATGAGCAGCGTGGAACCGTTGCGGAAGCCGACGACTTCCGCGTCGACGTGTCCGTTTGCGCCGCGGTGGATGCGGCACATCTCACCGAGCGCGGCCGGAACGCCGGCGGCTTCGACGAGCACACCCGAGACGATCTCGACGCGCCCTTGGAAGACGGCTTGGCCGCCCTTGTGCAGGATGCCCTGCACGCGATCTGATTGAAGGCCCTCGAGGTTCACGCGATGTCTCCGACAAGTCGTTCACGGATGTCGCGCAAGCACGCGTCGAGCTGGCGGACGAGCACGCCTTGCGGCGTCTCGAGGCGCACGTCGCAACGGCGCACGTCGGGATCGGCTTCGACGCTGGTGCCCGCACGGAAGGGAACGTCGGCAAGTTGCGCCGCGTCGTCCGGGTGCAGGTGGATCACGTGCTGGCCGTAGCCGGCGTCGCCCTGCGTGATCACCTCGCGCACGATCGTCTCGATGTCGTAGTTGCCTTTCGGGACTTCGACGCGCAGGAGCTGGCGCACGATCTCGTTGGCGAGTTCCGCGGCCACCTTGCCGGCGCGCTCGGACAGCTCCGCGCGCTCGATGTCGTAACGTTCCGCGGCGGATTCGAGCAGCGCCGACGAACCAGCGAGTGCTTCGGCACGACCTGCCGCGTAACCACGCGCCTCGGCTTGTTCGAGCTCGACGGAGCGTAGGTTGTCCTGGTAAGCGTCGAGCTCGAGCTCGACGATGCGCGCCGCGCGCGGGATTTGGATAGTGCGCAAGTTGAGGTTCGTCATCTCAGCTCACCATGTCCTCTCCACCGCGCATCGGCTGGTACTCTCCGGAGTCGATCAGGGCGTGGACACCTTTCAGGACTTCGCCGCGCGCGGCGCTGACCTCGGGCATCGGCACGGGGCCGGCCAACTCGCGTTCCTCGATGACCATCTCCTTGACGCGCTCGGACAAGTTACCGACCACGTTGTCTTCGACGTCCGCGGGGCACGCCTTCAACGCGATCGCGAGCGTGCGCGTGTCGACCGACGCGAGGATCTTCTGCATCGAGCGCTTGTCGACGTCCGCGAGGTTCGCCCACGTGAACATGTACTCGCGGATCTCGCCGGCCATCTCATCGTCCTCGCCCTCGAGCGCGTCGAGCAACGCGCGTTCGGTATCGGCGGTCGTGAAGTGCAGCATCTCCGCGATGGTCTTCAGTCGCAGCGTGGGGTCGATGGTGACGCGCTTCCCGCGACCATTCTCGAGCTTCTCGACGAGCTGCGCTGCGATCGTGTGCAGCGTCTCGATGCCGGGCGGCACGACCGTAGCCATGCGCGTGACGACTTCGAGCGCGAACTCGTCCTCGAAGGTCGAGATCACGCCGGCCGCGAGGCCGGGGTCGACGTGCGTGAGCACCAAGGCGACCGCGGAGGGCGGTTCGTCGGTGAGCACAGTGCTGACCATCTCGGCAGGGAACGCCTCGACGTGCATGAAGGGGCGCTCGTGCATGCGACGCTGGTGGATCGAGTCGATGACAGCCTGTGCCTCTTCGTCGCCGAAGGCGGCACTGAGCATCGAGTTGAGCTCTTTCGGAGCGGCGGCGATCACGCCCTGCTTGGCGTTGATGGCGAGCACCATGTCGCGGTAGAGCTTGTCGATCTCCGACGAGGCGGTGAAGTCGCTGCCGATCTCGGTCATCGCGGCCGCCACTTCACCGACGACGGACTCGTCGAGGTGCTTGATGACGTTCTGCGCGTGATGACGTTCGATGCTGAGCAGGAACGCTGCGGCGCGCGATGCGCCGGAGTGCGTCTTGGTGGTCTGCTTCTCCATGATCAAGCTCCGACCTTGAGGCTCTCACCACTGGCCCAACGCGTGAGGATCTCACTGATGCGCTCGGGATCGCTGCGCAGCAGTTCTTCGATCTGCGTCCGAGCCACAGCTTCGAGGTCGACCTCGCGATCGGTGATCGCTTCGCCGTCGTCCGTGGTGGCGATCAAGCCGCCACCTTCGCCGACGGTGACCTTCGTCGCCACGGGTTCCTTGTGCACCGTGACTTGCGCGGCTTGAGTGATCGTCGAACGCACGCCCTTGAGGCTGCGCATCAGGATGAACAGGAAGGCGATCGCGGCGAGAGCTTCGACGCCGTACTCGAGCGCCATCTCGAGCATCGGGTCCGTGCCTACGAGCGGCTCTTCGGTGGCCGGGGGCAGCGGGTTGCCTTCCTCGTCGCGCACGATGTCGGCCATCTTCGCGATGCGCACGACCACGCGGCCGATGCTGTCGCGCTGACCTTCGTCGATCGGCACCATCGCGTTGGCGGAGGCTTCGATGTCTTCCTTGAGCTCGGCGAGGCTCGTGTCGATCGTCACGGCGACGTCGATGCGCGTCAGCACGGGCGAGTTCGCGATGCGACGCTCGAGTTCCATGCCGATCGCGTTGCGCTCGGACGAGGACTTGGTCTTCGACTCCGGCGTGTTGGTCGTCGCGGTCGAGCTCGAGCCACCCGAAGGCAGGCCGGCGTTGCCGTTGCCGAAGTCTTGCAGGTTCGAGCCGAGCCCGGCGACGCCGCCGACCGAGCTCGAGCCGACGGGGCTCGACGACTCTTCCGACGTCTTGCTGATCGTGACTCCCTTGCCGGGCTTCTCGGAGAAGCGCTCGACCAAGTCGGACGACCACTCGGTCGTGACGAGCGCCTGCACGAGGCCGACGCCGTAGACCTTGTCGAAGTAGTCCTGCATGACGCGCGTGCGGTAGCGGTCCTCTTCCTGCTTGTAGCGGAAGATGTCCTTCGTGCCGCCGATCGAGGAGTCGTCGGATCCGCCGGTCCAAGCCAGGTGACCGTTCTGATCGGTGACGACGACGTTCTCGGCCGAGGTGCCGAAGCCGTGCGAGACGATCTGCGCGACGATCGAACCTTCGCCGTAAGTCAGCTGACGACTGCCGCGGACTTGGAGCACGACGGAGTAGGTGTCTTCGCCGGGGCGACGAAGCAGGCCGGAGCCTTGGGTCTGACCTTGGACGTTGGCGACGGAGACGAAGTCGAAAGCTTCGAGCTGCTTCTCCATCTCTTGCCACTGCCGCTTCGCGATCATTTGTGCGCGTTCCGAGCCGGCGAGGAAGACGTTGCCCGCGCCGTTCGCGCCCGGGTTGACACCCTTGGGCGTCGGGGTGCGGAAACCGGCGAGTGCTGCAGCGTTGCGCGCTGCGTAGACCTCGGATTCGTCCACCCGTACCACGTAGGGGCCGGGGGGCTGAGAGATCTCGTAGCGGATGCCGTCGTTGGCCAGCGCGGCTTCGAGTACGGAAGCCTGCGTCGCATCGAGGCCGCTCTCGAGCAGCACGAAGTGCGGGATGCTTGCGCGCCAGGAGGCGAAGCCGATGAGCGAGCCCAAGATCAGCAGCGCGGAGAGGATCGTGACCTTGGTCGCCGCACTCGCGGCGATGACTTGGTCGAGGATCTGTAGCAGTCGTTGTTTCATAGCGCTCTAGTTCCTCAGACGCCCATGCGCATGACTTCGCGGTAAGCGTCCACCAGCTTGTTCCGCACTTGCAGTGCGAACTTGAAGCTGAGGTCGCTCTGCTTGAGCTGGGCGGCGACTTCGTGGAAGTCGCTGACCTCGCCCGTGACCAGCCGTTGAGCGAGCTCGTCAGCCTTCCTCACTTCGCTATCGAGGCGCTTGATGCCCTCGACCGCGTTCATGCTGTCCTTGAAGCCCGAGGACTCTCGGGTACGTTCACCCGACAGGTCCGCCATGCGGTCCTGCATTTGGTTCATCGCCTCAGCTTGACGCTTGAGGGCGGCTTCGATGGCCGCGCGGCCCAAGCCGCCTCCGCTTCCAACTCCATTCACCATGATTCAGTCTCCTGGGCTCTGCGGGATTACTGCGCGAGGCGCAGCGCCGTCTCGGCCATGCGGATGAAGTTCTCTTGCGCTTTGAGGTTCGCCTCATAAGCGCGCACTGCGGTGATCAGGTCCGCCATCTCTTTGGTGGCGTTGACGTTCGGCATGCGCACGACGCCGCGCGGGTCAGCGTCGGGATGGCCGGGGTCGAAGATCTCTTCGAAGGCGGTTGAGGTGTCGGGCTCGATCGCCGCGACGCGCACGCCTTCGATGATCTGCTGACCGCTCTCGAGCTTGCGCATGATCGGCTCGAACGAGACGGTCTGGCGCTGGTAGGGCGTGGGCTGGTCGAAACCCGGCATACGCGTGGTCTGCGCATTCGCAATGTTGCGCGTGATGACGTCGATGCGCGCGCGCTCGGCCGTCGTGCCGGATGAAGAGGCCCGCAGGCCGCTGAAGAGGTTGCGGATGCTGGTCATGACTAGCGGCTTTCCTCGATGCTGGCCCGGATCATCTCCGTGCGACCCATGAGGATCGCGGAGTAGGTCTCGTACATCAGGCGGTTCTGGCTCATCGCGTTGGATTCGAGTTCCATTTGGACGTTGTTCCCGTCACCACGGCCCGGCGAGAGGTTGTCGACTCGCACTTCGGGGGCGATCGCGAGCAAGTCGCGTCCGCTTCCGCCGCTGCGCAGTTCGCGAGCGAGCAAGTCTTCGAACTCGACGGTGCTCCGCTTGAAGCCCGGGGTGTTCTGGTTCGCGATGTTGTTCGAGATCACTTCTGAACGCCGCGAGGCGGCGGACAGCAGGTTGACGAGCAGGCGACCGTTGTTTCCGGAGATGTCCATGGCAAACCTCAGGCGACGATGCCTTCCGCTTTCCAGATCTTCATCTTGTTGGAGAGGGTGCGGGCGGTGAGACCGAGTCGGCGAGCCGCTTCGGTCTTGTTGCCCTTGGTGCACTCGAGCGTCGCGAGGATCGCAACGCGTTCGACGTCCGCCATGCGGCGGTTGGCGATCATGTCGGCCAGCGCTTCCTCGGGATCGAGGTCCGACTCTGCCGCTTGCGCGGCTTGCGGCCGGGAGCTCGCCGGCCCGAAGGCCAAGTCGTCCGCGCAGATCGTGTCGCCCGTGAGCATCACGACGGCGCGTTGGATGGTGTTCTCGAGCTCGCGCACGTTGCCGGGCCAGCTCCAGGTCGTGAGGCGCTGCATCGCCTCGGCGTCGAAGCCGGGGGTCGGGCGACCGTTCTGGCGCGCGTAACGCTCGGCGAAGTGTTCGGCGAGCGGCATCACGTCGTCCTGGCGATCGCGCAGCGAGGCGAGCTCGAGCGGCAGCACGTGGAGGCGGTAGTAGAGGTCCTCGCGGAAGTTCCCTTCGGCGATCTCTTCGGGCAGGTTGCGGTTCGTCGTCGCGATGACGCGCACGTCGACGCGCATGGTCGTCGTGCCGCCGACGCGCTCGAACTCTTCTTCCTCGAGCACGCGCAGCAGCTTGGCCTGCAGCTTGGGCGAGATCTCACCGATCTCGTCCAGCAGCAGCGTGCCGCCGTCGGCGAGCTCGAAGCGACCGGGCTTCGCGCGGTGCGCTCCGGTGAAGGCGCCGCGCTCGTGACCGAACAGCTCGGACTCGAGCAGTTGTTCGGACAGCGCCGCGCAGTTGACCTGGATGAACGGACCGTCGTTGCGCGGCGAGTTCATGTGGATGTGGTGGGCGACGCGTTCCTTGCCCGTGCCGCTCTCGCCGGTGATCAGCACGGTGCCTTTCGAGCGCGCGATGCGCGTGGCAGAGCGCAGCGTGTCGAGCATCTTCGAGCTGCGCGCGATGACCGTCTCGGTCTCCTTGCCGACCAGCTCGGAGCGCAGGTAAGCGTTCTCCGCGACCAGGCGGCCCTTCTCGGCGACGCGGCGGATGACCATCTCGAGCGTGTCGGGCGTGCAGGGCTTCAACAAGAAGTCCGCGGCGCCCAGACGGATCGCTTCGACGGCGGTCTCGATCGAACCGTGCGCGGTGACCATCACGATGGGCAGCTCCGGGCGTTGGTTGCGCAGCTCGGCGAGCAGCTGCATGCCGTCCATGCCGGGCATGCGCATGTCGGACAACACGAGGTCGTAGTTCCGCTCCGCGATGCGAGCGAGGGCGGCTTGACCGCTCTCGACCGAGTCGACGTCCAGCCCGAGGGCGCTGGTAGCTTCGAACAGGAACTCGCGGGAGAGGGAGTCGTCATCGACGACGAGCACGCGGTGGATCGACATGATGGATCAGGCGACGGGGTGGAACGGAATCTGAAAGGCGATCGTGGCTCCGCCGAGGGGCGAAGCGGAGCTACTGACCTCAAGCGAGCCGCCGTGGAGCTGCGCGATCGAGTGAACGAGAGAGAGGCCGAGGCCCGTGCCTTCGGCGCGGGTCGTGTAGAAGGGGTCGGCGACCTTTGCGGCGCACTCGGGGGAGAGCCCGGGGCCGGCGTCCTCGACGGAGAAGACGAGCTGGTCGCCTGCGATGCGGATCGCGACGTCGAGCGCGCCGCCTTGCGGCTGCACTTCCATCGCGTTGCTGATCAGGTTGCGAAGCGCTTGGCGCAGCTTGATGCGGTCGCCGCGGAAGCGGGCCGTGTCGGCGTGCGTAGCGATCGTCCAGCGCTCGACCGGCAAGTCGCCGGGCGTGTGACTCTTGGCGACTTCGAGCGCGGCGTCGAGCAGCTCGGCCGACTCGAGGCTCTCTTCGAAGAGACACTCGGGCTGCGAGAAGCCGAGCATCGAGCGGATGATGGCGTCGATCTCGTCCACGCCTTCGGAGATCGCGGAAGCCCAACGACCCGTCTTCGCGTCGTCGGTCAGCTGGCGCTTGAGCAGCTCGGCGAAGCCCTTCATGGCGTTCATCGGGTTACGAATCTCATGGGCGATGCCCGCGGCCATCGTTCCGAGCGCGGCCATCTTGTCCATGCGGTGGACGTCCTTGGCAAGGCGCACCAATTCGGTGCGGTCGTCGATGATCTGCACGCTGCCTTCGAACTCGCCGTCGGGCAGGCGGAAGCCGGTGGTGCGCGAGGTCAGCGCGCGGCGCACGCCGTCGGCGCACTGCACTTCGCGCGGCTCGCTGGACTCTTGCAGCTCGAGGGCGTCGGGGCCGCTGTGGAGCGCTGCGGTGGGGCGACCGAGGATCTCGGACGCCGCGCGGTTCACGCGCTGGACCTTACCGTCCGCACCTCGGACGACGACGCCGACCGGTAGAGCTTCGAGGATCGCTTCGAGCTGCGCGAGCTGGCTGACCAACTCGGCGTTGGCGACCGACAGCTCAGCTTCGACGCGTTCAGCGCGTCGTTCGAGTCCGGCGTAGCTCTGCATGAGTTCACCGGAAATGCTCGTCAAGCTCTGAATCATGGCCTGCAGCTCGGCGGCGTCGGGTTTGTTGGTTGTCTCGCTCATCACTCTTGAACTAGCGGTTGCCCCGCATGCGGCGTTCGACTTGGTCGTCGACCTTCGCGCTGAAGGCGATCTTCCACTCGACGAAGTTGCGGTCATCTTGTGCGCGATCCGCGAGCGATCCGGCAAGCGGGTTCTCCATGACCTTGGCGTAAGCGTCGACGGCTTCGTTGAGCTTGCCGACGCGCTCGAAGCACCGGCCGCGCCAGTACATGGCGTGCGCGTCCTCGTCCGGTGCGTGGCGCAGGAGCGCGATGCCTTCTTCGAAGCGACCGGCCCGGTAGTACGCCCGACCGTGGCGGGCGTAGTCGGCGGTGAAGCCGGTGCGCTCGAAGCTCGCGGTGCCATCTTCGGTCAGGATCTCGGCCGTCTGCTTCCCGCCGGGGACGGGAATCAAGATGCCGCCGATCTCGTCGCGCTGTTCGTCGGTCAAGCCGGTGCTCGGCTTGGACTTCTCGAGGCCGACCGATTCAGTCGTGATGGGCGGCAGCACGTAGTCTGACTCGATCGTGTCGAGCGCCATCTGCAAGCGCGAGACTTCGTCGCGCAGCTTGTTCTTGATCGCGCTCGCTTCTTGCGGCTGCGCGATGGGCGGCTCGGTCGAGTAGAGCAGCTCGTCGACGACGGTGTAGTCACCGGCGCTGATCGTGTTCTGCGTCTCGGTCAGCTGGTCGAGCGCGGCGACGGTCTCGTCGAGTGCCTTCTCCAGTCCGAACGAACCGGTGCCTTGCAGGGCCGGCGGCACGGCGAACATGCCGAGGATGCCCAGGTTGGTGATGTAGGTGAACTTCAGCATTAGAGCGTTCCCGCGTAGGCTTCGATGGCTTCGTCGAACATCTCGTGCGACTCATAGAGTTCGCCAGCGAGCAGGTAGAGCGTGGTGCGCGACTCCTGCGTCTCGAGCGTCGTGGCGATCGTGCGCAGCACCTTGACCGCGGCGTCAATGCCTTCGAGGCGGTCGAGGACCTTGGCGTAGACGAGCGCGAGGCGCAGCTTCTCCGACTGGGGGAGAATGAGGTGGACTTCGTACAGGCCGTCGAGCACTTGTCGCGCCTGACCAAAGAGAGCAGAGGTGTAGAGGTCTTCCGCGCGCAGCAGGCGCTCAGCGGCCGAGCCGGCGAGGAAGTTGGTGCTGTCGATGCTCAATCGAGCACGCGCGAGGTTCAGCGCGGGTTGCACGTCGGCACCCCAGCCGTGTCCTTTCGCCAGCTCGTGGATCATCATCACGGCGACTTCGTCGCCGGAGTTCAGCGAGAGCGTGGCGGCGTGCGCCAGCGCCTTGCGACGTTCGTCGGGCAGCTTCACGTCGTAGTAGAAGCCGAGCCACGCTTGCGCTGCTTCGGCGGGGCGGCCGCTCTTCTCGAGTGCCTTGGCGCGTAGCTCCATGACCTCGTAGTTCATGAACGAGATCTGGCCGAGGGCGGCGCACTCGTCGAGCAAGCGCAGCGCGCTGATCGGCTCTTCGGTCAGGATCAGGGCGTGCGCTTCGACGAGCAGTCGTCGAGCGCGATCCATGTCGTCCTTGGGCGCGAACTCGGGGTTCGATTTCAGCGCGCGGACTTGATACAGCGCCTTCTTCGGGTCACCCAGCTCGCACTGGGTACGCGCAAGCTCGCGCAAGGCTTCGGGGAAGTAAGGATGCGGAACGAGGCTGCCGATGTCGGCGAGCAGCTGAAAGCTCTCCCGTGCGGCGTCCCAGCGACGCAATTCGACCTGCAGGCGACCGGAACGCACCAGCGCTTCGGGCATGAAGGCGAGCAGCTCGGGAGTGACCGAATCGTCCTTCTCGCGTGCGGCGCGGAACTCTTCGATCAGGTACCCGTAGTGTTCGATCGCGCGGTCGGGGCGACCTTCGGCGACGGCCATTTCAGCCAGCGATTCGCGTGCATCGACGCGCGCGGGGTCGGTGGGGAAGCGGCGCAGCGCCATGGTGTACGACGCCTCGGCGGCGAAGAGCAGTTCTTCAGGCTTGGCGAAGGGGCCGAACTCCTTGGAGACTTCGACTTGATCACTGCTGATGCGCACGCGCAGTCCGGCAGCACCGATCACCGTGCGGAGCGTGTCGTTCGGATAACCGTCGATGATGTGCACGGTGACGTTCGGGATGTTGTCGATCTCCTCCATCCAGCGCAGACGACGACCGAGTGAGTCGCAGAGCGCCTCGATCACTTCGTTCGCGGGGAGGTTCTTGGCGTGCAGGGTGACGAGGCGTTCGCCTTCGACCATGCGTACGTCGAGTTGACTGTTGTCGTCTCCGCTGCCGGTGTTTCCGGTGAGCAAGAGAGCTGCGAAGATCAGGCCGCGGATCACTGCTCGCCTCCTTGGTTCTCGGCCTGCAGGCGATAGGTCTCGGGGATCAAGAACGCAACGGCGGGTGCGAGTTCTTCGCGCACATCTTCGCTGAGCTCGTCCATCACGGCTTGCAGCGCGAACAGGCGCTTGCGCGCCTCGCGGTAACGGCTTTCGCTCATGGCTTCTTGGATCAGCTTGCGCTCGACGAACCACTCGGGCTCGACGCGCACGTTGGTGGGCAAGTTCTCGGTGAGCTCGGCGTCCTTCGAGTCGAGCGCGCTGAGCAGCTCTTCGCGCTGCGCGTTCATCAGCTGCTCGAGCTCCGAGATGCGCGACTGCAGCTGGACTTCGTTCGTGCCTTCGTTGCGCGACGCGAGCGCGGCCTGCATACCGCGACCGGCGCTCCAGACGACGCCTAGCAGCGCGAAAGCGAAGATACCGGCGAGGCCCGCGAGGAGCATGCCGGGACGACCGAGTTTGAAAGCGCCGGCCTGTGCGGTGGAGCGAGCAGGCGCGGCTTGTTCGATCGGCGCGGTAACTGCGGCGACCGCCGGCGCGTCGACTTCGACGCGTGCCTTAGCAGCCTTCGCGCGAGCGGGCTTGGACTTCGCGCGGGGCGTGGATGCGGGTGCCGGCACGGGCTCTTCGATCACGGCCTCGAAGTCGTCATCGATCAGCGGTTCCTCGAGGTAGCTGTCGAGGTCATCGTCCTCGATCAGCTCGGCGACGCGCTCGGAGAGACGGTCGACGTCGGCTTCGAAGCTGTCGAGCGATGTCGACGCATCGGGCGATGCGAAGAGGTCGTCGTCCGCGCCGATCGACTCGGTGACGGCGCTCTTGGCGGTCTGTGCGGGAGGCGGCGCGGCGACCGACGGGGCAGCCGGCGATGAGCTCTGCACTTCCGCGACGCCGAACGGATCGACGAGCGGGAAGTCGAACAGATCGTCGTTCAGCCCTTGTTGGGCTTGCGGATCTGCGTCGGCGGAATCGAAGTCGTCGAAAGCCATCGGATCAGTTTCCCGGCGAGGAAGCGAGGTTCGCGCTGGTCAGTGGGCCGGCGAGCAGTCGTCCGACCAGCAACGCAAGCGCGGGCGAGAGGGTGAAGAGTTCGGCGCACTCGTCGACTTCGAGGGTGCGCAGCACTTCGCGCGCCGTCTCGGGCGTGAAGTAGTCGTACTCGGAGAGGTCGACCGTGCCGGCTTCGTCGAAGTCGACACGGTAGGCGCGGAAGCGGAGTTCGGCGGTCGTGCCGGAACCGGGCGCACTGAGCACGCGGAGCTCTTCGGCGCAGCCGGCGGCGCGCGCGAGTCCGGGACGCAGTCCGTCTTCGTGTTCGCGCGCGGTTCCACCTGCGAGCACGCCGACACCTTGATCGACGATGCGCACGAGACACTCGCGAGCATCGAGCGAAGCCTCGATTTCGATCGTGCCGCTCTGCTGCGGGTAGGCGTGAAGCACCGCGTTCTCGATGCACTCGAGTGTCGCGCTGACCAAGCGAGCGCGGGTGCTCGGGCCGAGACCGGCGCGCGTGCAGAAGGCGGCGAGCTCGCGACCGGCGCGAGCGATCGAAGCTTCCTCGGCGGGCAGCTCGAAGCGCACGCAGTGCGAACTGCAGGGCGAGCTCGCCGCCGCGGGGGCGTCGGACTCGATCGCGCGGATCACATCGTCGAGGCGGAAGGGCGTCGCCAGGTAGTCGGCGGCGCCGAGGCGCAGCGTCTCGCGACAGGCGTCGAGCGCGGGCTCGTTCGTGATCACGACGCAACGCGGTAGCGAACCGCTGGCGAGGTAGTGGCTCATCAGCTCGGTCGCCTTCAGTCCGCCGGGGTCGGCCGAGCAGATCAGCGCGTCGGGACGCGGCAGGTCGAGAGCTTCTTCACAGCTCAGCGCAACGCGCACGTAGTGGCCGCGCTGCTGGAGGCTGGAGGCGAGAGCGCCGGCGATCGCCGTGTCGTTCTCGATGATCAGGACGTCGAGTTCGCGGGGGATCACGCGGCACCTCCGAAGGCATCGCGGTCGTCGTGGCGCAGCGCGAGGAGCGTCGTGCCGCTCTGCGAGGCGCGCCAGTGGATGCGCACGCCTTGGGCTTCGAGCTCTTGTTCGGCGAAGGCGAGGCGCAGCTCGTCGGCGGAGCGGCAGTCGCTCGTTTGTGCGCGTCCACCGTCGGAGATGACGATGCGCACATCGAGACCGTCGACATAAGAGAGGCGGACGAGCACTTCGCATCCGTCGCGCGTGAAGGACTCGATCAGTCCCGCGAGCGCGGCGGTGAAGGCGGCGCCGTCGATGGCGACGGCGGCCCAGGAGTCTTCGCAGGCGATGGTGACGGCGGGCAGCGCACGCGGGTCGAGCGCGCGAGACAGGCGCTCGCGGACTTCACCGATGCGGCAAGCGCTGGTCGCGACCGGCGAGGCGAGCGCGGCGTCGATCAAGGTGCAGACCTTGTGCGACAGTCGGCCAACTTCGTCAGCGGCGGCTTCCAGAACCTTGGCGCGGCCTTCGACTACCTCGTCCTGACGGGCGAGGTTCTCGAGCGCGGCGCGCAGGGCGGCCATCGGAACGCGGATCTCAGCGGCGAGCGCGTCCTCGATGGAGCGGCGCTGCGTGTCGGAAACCGGCGTGGGGGCGTCTTGGAGTCGGGTGTTCATGGTCGTCTTCGTTCTGGGACCGACGCAATGCCGGTGCCAAGCGAGTTGTTCGACTCTTCCCCGCCGATGGCTTGATGGAGGAGCGCCCGAATCGCGCACTTTTTTCCACCTTGCGAGACGGGGCCTCCAAGAAGCGCTCCTTCTTTCCCAGTCGGGGGTCGGAAAGGTGGTGACCCTTTTCCGGTCGAGCGGTCCACAGGGGTGCCGCCCGGAACGGATCGCTCGATCCGCGCAGTGCCTTCCCATCGAACCGGCCCCAGTATCGACGCGATCCGCAAGGCGCTGGAAACGCGCACCAGGCCCGTCGAGATTCGCGACAGGTCGGGGGGGGCGCTCGGGACGGAATCCTGACCGGCTTCGGGGGGTGCCGGACGCGGGGGCGGTGGGCACCCCCCGGATGGTGGTTCGTGGCGGCTCGGCCGGGCGTCAGGTGCCGAAGGCCTTGAGCTTGTTGTAGAGCGTCGCGCGGTTCACGACGAGCAGGCGGCCGTTCTCTTCCTCGGGCCGCTTCAGCCGCTTGGCCTCGCTCACTTCGAGGCCGCCGTACTTCTTGCGCCAATTGTAGAAGGTCTGGCTGCTGATGCCGTGGCGGCGAATCAGCTCGCCGGTCGGCACACCGGCTTCGGACTCTTTGAGGATCGCGAAGATTTGTTCCTCGGTGAATCGGACCTTACGCATCGGGGGCTCCTTGGGATCGGTTCTACCCGAAGAGTCCGGGAACTGGTGGACCGGTTTGCGGGGATACCATCAGTCGAAGTCGACAACGTGGATACTTTCGGTCGCAGGGCAAGAAGAATAGGCTCTTATGCACCCTTGGTGGGTGGTTCTCGGGCCTTCTGCCCGTCCTTCCCCGGTGGGCGCGAACAAAGAGCCGGGACGGGAGATGCCCGCTGGGGGACTCCATCGAGCGATTCGACCCCCTTGTTGGTGCCGGTGCTCGGTGATGTCCTCCCGTCTAGGCCTGACTGGGGAACCCGGCCTGAGGCGTCAACTCTTGCGCACGGACCTTGGAGAGCGATTCGGCCGCTGTCGAGCGGTATCCGGCCCTGCGCGGCCCATCCGGCACCCGGCTCACCCACTAAGGGTGCAGGAGAGCCAGAAAGTGGACGTCGGCTAAGTAGTCTGACGTACGAGACTTAGCGCAACTCGTTGCGGCCTTGCGGCCTTGCGGCCTTGCGGCCTTGCGGGGCAAGCCCTACAGTCATCGGAGTGCTGGAACCTCGTCCAATGCGAGCGCCCGGGGCCTTGGCACGCATAAGAGGTTCTGAATGTGGTGAACGGCATTCTTGCTGGATGGGACTCAGCGCCCAGCCATCAAACGAGCTTCTGAAGCCCCGCAATGGAAAGGCTGCGCAATGTATACGAGAGCCCTCTTGCTGGCGACTTGTCTGCTACCCCTGAGCTACGGTGGAGGAAACCCTTGTCCGGGCATGATTCCCAGCCAGACGACGGCGAGTCAAACAACTCCACAGAACGCTTTCTGCATGGAGGTGTTGTGTGGCCAGTCATATGGCGAGACGTATACGTACGCCTGTGACCTTCCCGCGCCCAATAAGCGCTGCGGAGCTGGCGACGTGGTCATTTCGAGACTCTATGGCTGGAAGTGCCTTGACGGCCAATGCACGGAGAACAACAAGGACACGATGGGCCGTGGGCTGAGCAGAGAGACATGCGACTAGCCCTTTCTACTCATGAAGCTGCAGGCTGGAAACCGCGACTGTACGGGAGATCCGCTGGTTGTAGTTTCTGGTGTACAGCTTCATGAATGGACCGAACTAGGGACGGATTCTGGTTCGTGAGCAACGTATCGCGGTGGCCCTTCCATAACGGTCTTCGTAGGGGTCCGGAGAGTAGAGATCAGGCAATCCTGGTCGAGTGAGTCTCGCGGCGATCGGGTAGGGAGAGGTTCATGAGCAAACGTGACTGGCTTGTTGTCTGCATCGTTTTGGTGGGCACGATCGTAGCTGCAGTGCAGATTTTGCCAGGTCGACAGGAAGGGCTCCGCCCACCGACCGGTCGTGAAGAGAAGGCAGAGGTCGACGGGCTAGAGGAGCAGGCAGCTCCTACTCGTGAAGCTCTCGATGGCGTCAGCCGGGTCGTACAGGACGGAGGTCGGCGAGGGGACTGTGACTGGTTCATTCCTTGGAAGACCCGCTTTCGATCACTCGCATCTGCGAGCGAGTTATTGGAGTCCATGAGGCCTGTCTCATTCGACGCATTGGCATGCCTTCCCGCAGAATGGAAGATCTGCTGCGCGTTGTCGTATTGCCGGGGGGATGCACGCGTTACCGGTGCTGAATTCGACATGGTGATGACGTCGCTCATACGAGAAGGTGGAGACCTAGCGGATGCGATCCGTCAGATCCAGGTTGGCGAAGTCGATCCGCGATGGTTCACTTGTTTGGTCACGTCTTTTCTGGAAATGGGGCTCGAGCGTGAGCATGTGGGGCGTCTCTGCGGCGCATTCTTGGTGTCGAGATACGGGGGGCTCGGTTCACTTACCCAAACCGATCCTGCTGTCGTTGAGGCCCTTCGAGCCATGATGGCCGACTGGCCGGTGCTGGAGGACGCGTGGTGGGCAGGCGTTTGGCAGGGGATGCCGCTCAGTGAGCTGAATGCTGCGCTCAATATTCGTCTCGCTCTGTATGAAGCGCTCGCCTTGGTCGTTTCAGAACAAGAGTGGATCGATCGCTTGAGATTCTTCGTGCAGTTGGAGAATGATCAAGATCCCGGTCACACCCTGGCGCTGTTGAGCCTCGGCCAATGCCTGGGGCGACAGTTACCAATCACAGTGTATGCCGAGCTGGTCGGGCGAGCGCAGGACTCGACTTGGATGAAGGCACTGGTCTACGGGTTCCCAGAGGATGCGCGCTGGCCGAGTAAGGGGTACCTCTCGATGCCGGAGACGCTTTCCGAGGACCTTTCTGGGCTCTTGAATTCGGACGAATACAGGTGGAAGAATGAGTTCACCATGTATCAGTGGGACGTGCTCGGTCCGATCGTCGCTGTTGGAAATCTCGAGTCGTTCTACCTCAATGGTGACCCGTCGGACGCTGACTGGGATGGAACGGCTGCTGCGCACGTGTACTCGGTGCTGCGCGCACTATCGTGGCCGAGCGTACCGGAAGGGGATGAAGTTCACTTGGTGACCGCGCAAGCTCTGGTGCGTGACCTTGTGCTGACGAGCGACGCTCACGATGTCACCCGGCTGTTCGATAAACTGCAGGGATCTATGCAGCTGAGCATCGAGAGCCGCGCTGTGCTTGCGGAACTCCTCGGTCCCGAGGTTGTAAGCACGCTTTCACCCGAGGTTCAAGCTTGGCTGTCTCCCTGAACATGTCAGCGCCCCGCGAGGCTCGAACAGGACGCTTCTGAATTCGAAGGCGCCGTCGGTGCCTGCTTTCCGAGGCGCGGTCCTGGGCTTGCCGCAGCCCCCGGGGCTACGGGGGCCTCAAAGTCAGATCCCGAACGCCTTCAGCTTGTTGTAGAGGGTTGCGCGGTTCACGCCGAGCAGGCGCGCGGTCTCGCTGCGGTTGCCTGCGGCGACGTCCAGGGCCCGGCGGACCAGCACTTCCTCGGCGGCGCGCCAGTCGAGGGACTCGAGTCCCAATTGATACGTCGCGCTCGGGTCGGTCGAGTCGGCGGCTTGCGTGTTCGCCATGACGCGGGCTTCGCCGGCTTCGACGTGTTCGCCGCGGACCAGGCCCCCGCCGGCGTTCAGCGCAGCGCGCTCGACCGCGTTGCGCAGCTCGCGGATGTTGCCCGGCCACGGGCGGGCGGTCAGTTCGGACAGCGCCGACTCGTCGAATCCGGCGTAATCACGGCCGAATTCGGTCGCGAAGTGCGCCAGGAAGTGCCGCGCGAGGTGCGCGATGTCCTCGCGACGCTCGCGCAGGGGCGGTACCACGATCGAGAGCACGTTGAGCCGGTAGTAGAGGTCTTCGCGGAAGCGCCCCGTCTCGACCATCGCCGCGAGGTCGCGGTTGGTCGACGCCAGGATGCGCACGTCCGTGGAGTGGTCTTCGTGGCCGCCGACGCGGCGGAAGCTGCGTTCCTGCAGCACGCGCAGGAGCTTGGCTTGCAGCTCGGGCGCCAGCTCGCCGATCTCGTCGAGGAACAGCGTGCCGCCCTCGGCCGCGGCGAACAGGCCCTCGCGGCCCTTGGGCAGCGCGCCGGTGAAGGCGCCGGCTTCGTAGCCGAAGAGCTCGGCCTCGAGCATCGAGTCGGCGAGGGCCGCGCAGTTCAGCGCGACGAAGGGTCCCGAAGCGCGATCCGAGCGCTCGTGGATCGCGCGAGCGACCAGTTCTTTGCCGACGCCGCTCTCGCCCGTGATCAGCACCGTCGTCCGCGGCGTGGATGCAACTCGGTCGATTTGGTCGTGAACGCGGTGAATTCCGCGCGATTCGCCGACGATCGGGCCGGAGCGCAGGCGGGCGACTTCGTCGCGCAAGAGGTCGCGCTCGCGCGCGACGGCGCGGCCGCGTGAGACGCGTTCCAGCACGCCTTGGAGCACTTCGAGGCGCACGGGCTTCTCCAAGAAGTCGGCCGCGCCGGCGCGCATGGCGGCGACGGCCGTGGAGACTTCCGCCACGCCGGTGACCATCACCACGGAAGGGGCGTCGGCATCGCGAACCAGGTCGGGCAGCACCTCGAGACCCGTTCCATCGGGCATCTGCAGGTCGAGCAGCACCATGTCCGGGCGCTCACGTTCGCTGACGGCAATCGCTTCACGACCCGTGGCGGCCTCGAGCGTGCGGTGCCCGAGCGCCTGTACGACGGCCACGAGTCCGTTGCGGACTCGTGCGTCATCGTCGGCGACCAAGATGCGAAGACTCATGCGTGGGCGGCGCACCGCGCGTGCGGTGCTGTGAAGTCCTTTCGACCGGGCCGCGAAAGAACTTCCGGGTCGAAGCGGGGAGGGGGCCGGCGGTTCCCTCTGTCGGCACGCACAGGGTGCTTCTCGGGAGCGTCTCGCCGGTGCCTCTATTTAACGGACACATCCCCGCGGACATCACGCGCGCCGAGCGGAGTTTCGAAAAACTTCCGCTCAGGCGCTCAGGCGCGACTGTCTCGCACCGAGAACTGCTGTGTCCTGAGAGAGGTGGGGATCGCCCCGCGCTCACGGGCGCACTTCCCGCGCCCCACAACGAACCTAACCGAACCAAGAATCATGGGACTCCGCGTCAACACCAACATCGCCTCGCTCTCCGCTCAACGCAACTTGGGTGCGGTGAGCAACCGCTTGCAGGGCAACTACGCGCGTCTGGCTTCCGGTCTGCGCATCGCGTCGGCTTCCGACGACGCCGCGGGCCTCGCGATTTCGGAGCGCATGCGCTCGCAGATTCGCTCCTACGACGTCGCCTCCCGCAACGCACAGGACGGCATCTCCCTCGCTCAGACCGCCGAAGGCGCGTTGAACGAGGCGTCGAACGTCTTGGTCCGTCTTCGCGAGCTCGCAGTCCAGGCTTCCAACGGAACCCTGTCGACAGCGGATCGCGCCACGATCGACACGGAGTTCCAGTCGATGCTCGGCGAGATCGACCGTATCGCGAACAACTCGGAGTTCAACGGCATCAAGCTGCTCGACGGCACGAACGCATCGACCGACATCCAGGTCGGCATCAGCGTCGGCCAGATGATCACGATCACTTTCCCGGACACGACGTCGACGACGCTCGGCATCGACACCTTGATGACCGACTCGACGGCCAACGCTCAAGCGGCGCTCGGCAACCTCGACACGGCGATCGATACGTTGAACACCTCGCGCGGTCAGCTCGGCGCGGCTCAGAACCGCATGCAGAGCTCCTTCGCCTCGATCCGCAACGCGTACGAGAACCTCTCAGCCGCTGAGAGTCGCATTCGCGACGTCGACATCGCTGCGGAAACCGCGGACATGACGCGCAACAACATCATGCAGCAGGCGGCGACCTCGGTTCTCGCGCAAGCGAACCAGCAACCGCAGATCGCGCTCGCGCTGCTGCAAGGCTAAGCGCCGCGGGCCGCTCGGCCCGCATGACACACGAGGGGATCGTCACTGGATGATCCGCTCGAGCTCGGTCTCGAAGATCGAAGCGCTCGAACCTCAACGCTCTCTCTAAGTCAGTAGGAACCGTGTCCCGCACCTGTCGTGCGGGCTCGGAACGAACACCGGATGTGTCCGGTCCCCCCGAAAGGTGGCAGTGCATGCCATCGACTCCGCGCCGTGCCAAGTTGCGGAGGCGCCACCTCGAGGGAGGGGTCAGAGGAGACGGCACGCCGGTCGAGTGGGCATGCACCCCCCTTTTTCTTCATTCCAATCCAAGGAACGACACTGTTATGGGACTTCGAATCAACACCAACATCGCCTCGCTGACGGCTCAGCGGAACCTCGGTTCCGTCACCAGCAAACTGCAAGGCAGCTACTCCCGCCTCTCCTCCGGCATGCGCATCGCGAATGCCGCGGACGACGCCGCGGGCCTCGGCATCTCTGAGAAGATGCGCTCGCAGATCCGCTCCTTCGACGTTGCCTCGCGCAACGCCCAGGACGGCATCTCGATGGTTCAGACGGCCGAAGGCTCGATGAGCGAGGTCAGCAACATCCTGAACCGCATGCGTGAGCTCGCGGTCCAGTCGTCGAACGGCACGCTCAGCACGAGCGACCGCGCGACCATCGACACCGAGTTCGTCGCCCTGCGTGACGAGATCGACCGCGTCGCCAACTTGACCGAGTTCAACGGAATCAAGCTCGCCGACGGTTCGACCGCTACGGCTTCGATCCAGGTCGGCATCGGTACCAGCGCCGACGACACGATCGACATCAACCTGCAGGATATGACGACCGCGACCCTGAGCATCGACGCTCTGCAGGCCGACGATGTCACGAACTCGCAGGCCTCGATCACCGCGCTCGATACGGCGATCGACAGCATCAACACCGCCCGAGGTGAACTCGGTTCGACTCAGAACCGTCTGCAGAGCTCGTTCGCTTCGATCCGCAACACGTACGAGAACCTCTCGGCCGCTGAAAGCCGGATCCGCGACGTCGACGTGGCCAAAGAAACCGCCACGCTGACGAAGAACAACATCATGCAGCAGGCGGCCACCTCGGTGCTCGCCCAGGCGAATCAGCAGCCCCAACTCGCGTTGAGCCTGCTCGGCTAGAACCCACTGAGCCGCTAAGCCTCAGCGGTTCGCGGCTCACGGGCGAACACGCCTACGTTCCGGAGAGGGGCCCCGTTCAGCGGGGTCCCTCTCTGCCGTTTCGGTCGCCTTCGGTGCATGAGGCGGAAAGCCTTTCCGGTTGTCCCGTGCGAGGAACGCGGCGTGCCGGTTCGGCTAGGAAGTTGCGCTTCGGCGCTCACCCTCCTCTGCCTGCCTTCCGATAACGGATGTCGGACCCTAAGTCTGGAACACAGAGAGACAGCAGAATGATCAGCTTTGGCGGAATCGCGAGCGGCTTGGATACCAACGCCATCATCAACGCGTTGGTGCAATCGGAGAGCATTCCGATTCAGCAGCTCCAGGCGAAGAAGGAGAATCAGCAGTCGAAGCTGGACTTGATCGGGACCCTCAAGGGCCAGCTCAAGACGCTGCAAGAGAAGGCCGGCCAGCTATCGAATCTCGCCGACTTCCTGGCCTTCAAGATCAGCTCCAGCGAAGAGGGTGTCGCGAACTTCTCGGTCAACGGAACGGCGCAAGCCGGCTCGTACACCCTCGAGGTGCTGTCGATGGCACAAGCCGATCGCTGGGCATTCGACGCGGTGACCGATCCCGACGCGGACCTCGCGACCGTGGATGGACAGCAGCTGTCGTTCACGGTGGGTTCGACACAGTACGACATCGCGGTGACGGCCGGTGAGTCGAGCCTCGCCGCGATCGCGCAACAGATCAACGACCTCGCCGGTGATGACGTCACGGCCAGCGTCGTGAACACTGGAACAGGTACGAACAACTATCAACTCGTGCTGAGTGCTAAGGAGACGGGCGAAGACGCGCGCGTCTCCGGAATCGTGACGGACATCGCGGGCCTCGGCATCGACGGCACCGGTCCCGACAGCGAAGGCGCCTCGCAGAGCGCGAACAACATTACGGTTGGCATGAACGCGGTCGCGGTGATCAACGGCCTGCGCGTCGAGCGTGTCGAGAACAGTTTTAACGGGGTGATCACCGGCGTTGACATCGACGCGATCTCCGCCGAGCCCGGTCGCGAGATCCAGTTCACGGTCGAGCCCGACAACGAGGCCGTCAAGACGCAGATGAACGAGTTCATCGACGCGTACAACGAGGTGCTCGACTTCATCAACGGGCAGAACAGCTACGACGAAGACGCGGGCGTCGGGGGCGAGTTGTTTGGCGATTCAATCCTGCGCACGGTGCGCAACTCGCTCAGCGACGCGTTGTTCAACCTCGACCTGACGACGATTCAGAACGACACCGAGGGATACTCGACGCTCGGTCTGATCGGCATCAAGAGCAGCACGGACGGCAAGCTCAGCCTCGACGAGGCCAAGTTCGACGAGAAGCTCTCCGCGAATCTACAAGCGCTCGCCGACCTGTTCGTCGACTCCGACGGCTTCGACAACGGTGGTGCTGCGCCGAACACGCCGGGCTTTTTCACCGATACGACGGCCGACACCGGTCTAGCCGCACGCCTCGACCAAGCGATCGATCGCCTGCTCGATCCGATCAAGGTCGCGGACGGCGAGTACGTCGACGCGCTCTTCGACTCGCGCACCAAGACGATCAAAGAGTCCATGAAGCGCTACGACAAAGAGATCGGCAATCTCGAACGCTACCTGGAGACCTTCGAAGAACAGCAGCGTGCGCGCTTCTCGTCGCTCGAAGAGCTGATGGGTCAGCTCAACGCGCAGAGTCAGTCGCTCTTCAGCATCCTCAACAGCTTCTAGCCCCCAAGCATCCCATGAACCCCAACAACGCCGCCGATACATACCTGGCCTCCGCGGTCGAGACCGCGCCACCGGTCAAGATCCTGCGCATGCTCTACGAGGGCGCTATCCGCTTCCTGCTCAAGGCGAAGGCTTGCGAGACAGCCAGTTGCGAGCAGATCGAGTGGGTTCGCAAGTCAGAAGACATCATCAGCGAGCTGCGCATCACGCTTGATCATTCGGCGAACTCCGAAGTCGCGGCGAGCCTCGACGGACTCTACGGCTACTGCCTCGATGAGCTCGGTGACGCCATCATCAAGCGCGATCCGAGCCACATCGACGCCGCGAAGGATGTGCTGATGACGCTGCTCGATGCCTGGAAGCAGGTTCAGATTGAAGGCGCCGAGGCCTGACAGCCGAAGGAACAGGAATGCAGCGCTACAACGAACTGAAAGAACTCGAGTCCGCGATGTCTCAGCTCCTCACGAATCTGCAGGACGAGAACTCGGACCCTGCTGACTTCGATCGCCTCCGCGAGCGATGCTCCACCCTGCAGTCCGTCTTCAAGGACGTCGCCGCGGAGCGACAGAGCTTGACCGACACTGAGCGCGAGCATGTGCAAGCCGCGCTCGAGAACCTGGTCAAGCTCAACGCGATCGCGCGCGAAGCCGTCGAAGCCGAGAAGCAACGCGTCTCGGGCTTGCTCGACCGCGTGCGCAACGCCGGCCGCCGCACGCAGCTCTTTTCCGGTCTCGACGACACCGGTGGGTCCTGCAACATCGCCGGCTAGCGCGGCACGGTATTCCGGGGTTCGGTGCCGAGCTGCGCGTAAAGATCGTTAGAGCGGCAGGAGCGAGCCGCTGACCGTTGGTCCGCTCGGTGGGCCGGAGTCGATGTTCGGGTGCTGGTTCAAGGTGACCCACTCGCCCTCGACGCGGACTTCGATCAACGGGCTCCCTCGATCGTCGGTGCGCAATCTATGGACGTGTCCGTACGTGATGAGCAAGATGCGCAACAACTGTCGCGTGGCGTCTGTCGGCTCCAATCCTCGATCGACCAGTTGCTGCCACGCGTCCGAATGATCGAAATTGAACTCCTGTTTGCCGAGCCAGCGCAAGTTCACGCTGGATGACCATATCAGTCGCGCGGGACCTGTTCCGATGGTCTGTGATTGGTACGCCAGATGGTCCGGTGAGAACTTCATGATGACGGCGCCCAACTCGACGAGCGCTTGGTATGGAGCGCGCAAGTCCCCGAACAAGTCGATCGGCAGTTCACCGGCCGGGTCTTCCAGCGAGAGGGCTTGGATGAGCTCGCCGGCGTCGAGTGACTCATACGCTCGCGGTAGAGAGCCGTCCGGCGCCTGCAACAACCACACCCTGCGCGCCGCGTTCCACGGATGAGTTGCCGAGAGAGCCGCGGCCAACAGCAGTTCCGGTGATGCCGTGCGCAGCAAGGGTGCGACGCGCTCGAGCCGTAGAAGCGCCTCGTCGATCGGGAGCTGAGGAGGAATCGCGTTCGCGAGCTCGCCGTTTCGAATGATCTCGACGCGCGGATCCGGCGTGATGTTCTGCGGTAAGGACGAGGAGAGGAAGGCCAGCTCGCGCGGGAACAGGCTACGCGCCAGCAGGGTCACCTGAACGTGCCCGCCCTCGATCGATGCAATTCCGTCTTGGCCGACCTTGCAACTCTTGACGAACTCATCGCTCTCCGCCGCGCTCACGAACAGATCGCCGTCGGCGGGTTGCAGCAAGAGCACAGGCACCTCGGTCGATCGGATGGCCCTCATGATGTCGACGTCGACGATGGGGCGCATGGCGAAGGTCAGCAAGCCGCCGAAGAACCTACCGAAGCGGTGCATCGCGAAGTTCCGAGCCGTGGTTTCCGCACGGATCGGTGCGATGAGGACAACGGCGCGAGGATGCATGCCGTGCTGCAGCAAGTCGGCTGCGGCCAGCGTGCCGATGGAGGCGCTACGCAGAATCACGCGGCTCTCGTCTCCCTCGACGTGTTGCAACGCTTCCTGCCACATGGCTCGACCATCGCGCAGGATGTGTTGGTTCGACGCGGTTCCCGAAGAGAGACCGACTCCCGTCCAATCGAGCATCAACGAACCGACACCGATGTCGGCGAGCTGTCGAAGTGTCCGCGCTCGGCCGCCGATACCCTTCGCCACGGAACCTCCGGACTCCAACAAGTGCAGGACGAGTGGACCTCCGATTGGAGGTGGAACAAGGATGCCGCGTAGAGTCGCGTCATCATCGATGTCGAGCTCAATGGCGACGGCAGACTCGGGCGAGCAGCTCAAGACAGACTGGAACTCCATGACTTCAGGCTGCGCCAGCACCGTGGGTGCGCGACAGGCAGAGTGGAGTGCGGCCAGGAAGAGCGCGATGCAACACGGTGCCTTCAGCAGGCGGCCGATCGGGTTTCGCATGGTGACGATCATAGCGGACCGAGGGCTGCGCTCCATGCATCGCGGCTCCGGCATCCTGAGCTGCGCGACATCGTGCGCGTAGGCGAACGGGGCTGGAACGCCGGAGCCTCGTCGACGACGAAGCCCGGCTCCGGCACGGTGCTGCTAGTTGAGGTCGAAGATCACCAAATCGCTGTCCCTCGTCGCGTCGAAGACGAGCCGTGACTCGTCTTCGATCGCTGCGCCGTCACCCGTCTTCAGCGTGATGCCGTTCAGTTGGATCGCGCCCTTGGCGAGGTGCAGCCACGCCTTACGACCGGAGCGCAGCTCGAGCTCGAGGGTCTGGCCCGCGCGCGGTCGACCGGCGTACATGCGTGTGTCCTGACCGATGCGCAGCGAGTCTTCCGCGCCGTCCGGTGAGACGCACAGCGCGAGGCGTCCCTCGAGTCGTTCGGAGAAGTCCGCTTGCTGATAGCTCGGCACCGTCCCGTCTTGCGCGGGGAGGATCCACATCTGCAAGAGGTGCAGCGGTTCGGACTGTGACGCGTTGAATTCGGAGTGGCGCACGCCGCTGCCCGCTGACATCAGCTGCACTTCGCCGGGACGCAGCACGTCGCCCGTGCCCATCGAGTCCTTGTGCTCGAGCGTGCCTTCCAGCACGTAGGTCACAATCTCCATGTTCTGGTGACCGTGTGTGTCGAAGCCGCCCGCCGGCGCGATGCGATCCTGATTGATCACTCGTAGGTCGGAGAAGCCCATCCACGCGGGGTCGTGGTACTGGGCGAAAGAGAAGCTGTAGCGCGCTTTCAGCCAACCGAGGTCGGCGCTGCCGCGTTCGGCGGAGGGGCGGAGAGTGATCATGGTGAAGGCTGGGGTTCGAGAGTGGTGGATCTGGGATCTGAGGGTAGCGGGGTCGAATCCCGGAATACCGTGCCGCGTACGTTTGTCCGACATTCGCGGGGCAGGTTCTGCCGGCCCCGCGAATGTCGGACAAACGTACGCGGCACGGTATTCCGGGATTCGATGGCCATGGAGCCTGCCGGCGCAGCAGCGCCGGGGCGCACGGCTTCGATCCATGGACACAGCTCCTCGGCCCTCTCGAGGGTCTGTTCAAGGGCCTCGGGCGCCGGCGGCAGTCGGTTCGATCATCGGGAGATTCCTTCCGGGGACCCTGTTGGAATCTTCCGGGTCGGCTTGGAGGGGGGTGTCGAGGCCTTCGACAGCCTGTCGAGAAAATCGACACCTGCCGGCCCGTGCGTGGGGGTGGAAAGCCGCCCCAGGGCTCAGGAAGGGCGATTCCTGTCATGGCACACGCGTTGCTTTCCCGGCAGTGAAGGAATCGAACCATGTGGAACACACTCAGCCTCGCCCTGCTCCCGATCGCGCAAGAAGGCGGCAACCGCTTCGGCGGAACCGAGGGGCCCGACCTCTCGCGTTACCTGACGGTTTGCATCGTCCTGATTGTCGCCATCGGAGGCCTGGCGTACGGCTTCAAGCGACTCGTGGCCGGAAACCTCAAGACGCGCGCGGGCAAGCGCTCGCTCCAAGTCCTCGACGTCTTGCCCCTCGGCGGCAAACAACGGCTCGCCGTGGTGCGCTGTTACGACCGCACCTTCGCGCTCGGCCTCGGTGACAAAGAAGTCACGGCGATCGCCGAGCTCGACCCGGTGATCGGGGCGGAAGAGCAACCCGGCGACGGCGCGCCGACCGACGAACAGACTTTCCAGCGCGCGCTCGCTCACGTGCAAGAGGCGCTGGCCAAGACGCGCGAAGGCGTCGGACCGCGGCCCTTGCGCGCCGAGGCGAAGCGCCAAGCGACCGTCGCGCAGCTCTTGTCCCAGGTGGAGGAGCAGTCGACGCGCCGCTCCGCCGCCGCGACGAAACCGAAGCGCACCGCTCGCACCGCACAGCCCGAGCCCGCGACGCAAGCCGCGCCGCCCGCTCGCAAGCCCAAGACGCGCAAGCGTGCGGCTCGCCAGGCTGCCGAAGCCGAGCCCGCTCCCGAGCGCAAGCTGCGCCGCAAAGCTGCGCCTGCGCCCGAACCGGTCACGCAGCTGCAGACCCTCGGACTCGAAGGGTTGATGGGCTGATGAACCGCATCATCCTCAAGCTCGCGAGCCTGCTGCTGGTGTTCTGCCTGACTCCCAACCTCGCCGGCGCGCAAGCCGGAGGGGGTTTTCCCGCTTTCTCACCGCTGCTGAACGAGCTGGTGACGAACGCCGAGGAAGCCGCTGCGGACAGCACGGTTCCCGGAGCAGCGGAAGAGACACAAGAGGGTCGCTTGTCGACCGCGATCGAGATCGCCGTCCTGCTGACGGTGCTCTCGCTCTTGCCCGCGGTGCTGATCTCGATCACGAGCTTCACGCGCATCGTGATTGTCCTCTCGTTCGTGCGCCGGGCGTTGTCCATTAACGAGCTGCCGCCGAACCCCGTGCTCATCGGTTTGGCGTTGTTCCTGACGACCTTCGTCATGGCGCCGATCGGTGAACGCGTCTACGAGAACGCTTACCAGCCGTATAAAGCCGGCGAGATGGAATCGGGCGTCGCGGCGGAAGTCGCGTGGACCGAGATGCGCAGCTTTCTCGTCGCGAACACGCGCGAGTCCGAGCTCGCGCTCTTCGCCGAGATGAGCGAGTACGACGGCGCCATCGACGAACCGGGCGATCTGCCCTTCTCCGTCGTCGTTCCGGCCTTCGTGTTGAGCGAGCTGAAGACCGCCTTCCAGATGGGCTTCCTCTTGTTCCTGCCCTTCCTCGTCATCGACTTGGTCGTCTCCAGCATCTTGCTGTCGATGGGCATGTTCATGTTACCGCCCGTGATGATCTCGACGCCGTTCAAGATCCTCGTCTTCGTGCTCGTCGATGGCTGGCACCTCGTCTGCCACTCGGTGGTGTCTTCCTTCATCCCGGTCGGCTGACTGCCTTCCTGAACGGATCCATCCATGCCCGATATCGAACTCCAGATCACCGATCTCGCTCGAGACCTGTTGATCACCACGATCGTCCTCGCCGGACCCGTGTTGATCGTGGGCCTGATCGTCGGTCTCGCCGTGAGTCTCTTCCAAGCGCTGACTTCAGTGCAGGAACAGACGATGAGCCTGATCCCCAAGATGTTCGCGGTGATGCTCGTCAGCTTGCTGCTGCTCGCTCCCGCGCTGCAACTGCTGCAGGACTACACCATCGAGATCCTCTCGAAGATGTCGACCTTCGGACTTTCCTGAGCCATGGAACTCGAACTCCCCTCCACCGGAACCCTGGCCGCCTTCGGCCTGTACCTCGTGAGAACGAGCGCGCTCATCTTGGGTGCGCCGCTCATCGGGGATGGTGCCGGTTTCACGGGGTATCGAGTCGCGCTGATCTTCGGCGTGTCGTTCGCGTTGTTCCTCGCGACGGGTCAGGAGTTGACCGGAGAGCTGCCGGCCTTCGAGTACGGTCTACTCTGCTTGCGGGAAGTCTTGATCGGCATCTTCCTCGCGTTCGTTGCGCACCTCGTGGTGCTCGCGGTGCGCGTCTGCGGAGCACTCATTGGCCAGGAGATGGCGTTCACCATGGCGTCTGTCGTCGATCCGGCGACGGGAATGCGCACGCCGCTCATCACGCGCTTCTACGAGCTGCTGTTCTTCATCGGCTTACTCGCGGTTGACGGCCATCACTGGCTGCTGCGTGCGCTGGGCAAGTCGTTCGGCCGTGCTCCCGTCGGAGCGCTGGACTTCAATACTGACGCATCGTTGATGCTCCAGACCCTCATGACGCAGATGTTCAAAGCGGGGGTCGTTTTCGCGGCGCCCATGATGGTCCTGCTGCTGCTGGTCAGCGTGTTGATCGGATTGCTCGCACGCGTCGTTCCTCAGCTCAACGTGCTCGAGGTGGGCTTCACCTTGCGCATCGCCGTGGCGCTCGGAGCCATGTTGCTCTTCTCACCGCTCGTGGCTCCGGCCATGACCGACTTGTACGGCAGTCTGATGTCCGGGCTCGACGCCGGACTGGACGTGATCGGAGGCTGAATCGTGGCCGACGAAAAGAACGACCAGGACAAGACAGAAGAAGCCACCCCAAGGCGGCAGGAAGAAGCCCGCGAGAAAGGCCAAGTCGCCTTTTCGCAGGAGTTCACGGCCGCGGGCATGTTGCTCGCCGGACTCGGCATCGTGCTGTTGTTCGGCGGCACTGTGTTGACGGGCCTCGGCGGACTCGTCTCTGAATCGCTGCAATTGCTCGGAACGCGGGGCACCGGCGACATCGACGTCGCCAACGCGGCGGCCTTGCTCGCTGCCGACGGCGAACAGGTGCTGGCGGGCATTGCGTACTTCGCCATCCCGCTGTTCCTGATCGGTCTACTCGTCGCTTACGGACAAGTCGGCTTCAAGATCTCGCCGAAGGCGGTCGAACTCAACGCCGGCAAGCTGAACCCGATCAAGGGGCTCGGCAAGATGTTCTCGATGCGTGCGGTCATGCGCACCGTGCTCGCCGTCTGCAAGATCGGTGTGATCGGCGTCGTGATGGTCGTCGTCACCTCCGGCGAGATCGGCAACATCACCGGCTTCGAACAATCCGAACTCGAGCCGGTGCTGGCCGGCATCGGCAAGGTCGTTGCGAAAGCCACAATCGCCGCGTTGATCGCGATCCTGGCTCTCGGCGTCGTCGACATGCTGTTCCAGCGTTTCCAGCACGGAAAAGACCTGCGCATGACGAAGCAAGAGATGCGCGAAGAGCAGAAGAACATCGAGGGTGATCCGCACATCAAGGCGCGCATCCGTCAGGTGCAGCGCGAGATGTCGAGCCGTCGAATGATGGCCGAAGTGCCCGAAGCGACCGTCGTGGTGACGAACCCGACACACTTCGCTGTCGCGCTCAAGTACGACCGCGACGAGTCCACCGGTAACGCGCCGACGGTCATCGCGAAGGGCGTCGATTACGTCGCTCAGAAGATCAAGGAGATCGCGCGCGAGAACGGCGTGGTCCTGTTCGAGGACGTCCCGCTCGCTCGTGCGCTGCACGCGCAAGTCGAAATCGGCGAAGCGATCCCCGAGCAGTACTTCGAGGCCGTCGCCGGTGTGCTGGCTTACGTCTACCGCGTCCAAGGAACGCGCGCCGCTGCTGTCTAGCAGCTGAGGAACCATGGCGATCAACAACAATCCCGCGGTCGGAACGCAGCGTTTCGGCGAGTTCCTCGCCAAGTACGCCGACTGGATCATGGGCGTCGGTGTGATGGGCTTGCTCATCACGCTGATCACCCCGGTCTCGCCGCTGGTGCTCGACATCTTGCTGGCGACGAACATCACCATCTCGATGTTGCTCTTGATGGTCACCTTGAACGCCCGCGCGGCGTACGAGGTCTCGACCTTCCCCAGCATCCTGCTCTTCGCGACTCTGTTCCGGCTCGGTCTGAACGTTGCGTCGACGCGGTTGATCCTCTCGGGGGGCAAGGCCGGCAGCATCATTACGGCGTTCGGTGAGTACGTCGTCGGCGACAACATCACCGTCGGCTTGGTCGTCTTCCTGATCCTGATCATCATCCAGTTCGTCGTCATCACGAAGGGTTCGACGCGGATCAGTGAAGTCGCGGCGCGCTTCGTGCTCGACGCGATGCCCGGCAAGCAGATGGCGATCGACGCCGACTTGAACGGCGGCTTGATCGACTCGACCGAAGCGAAGCTGCGACGCAACCACGTCGCGACCGAAGCCGAGTTCTACGGGGCGATGGACGGTGCCTCGAAGTTCGTGCGCGGCGACGCCGTCGCGGGCTTGATCATCACGGCCCTCAATCTGATCGGCGGCATCGCAATCGCGAGCATCGCCGGCATGAACATGGCGACGGCGGCCGAGACCTACTCGAAGCTGACCATCGGTGACGGTCTCGTCAGTCAGATCCCCGCGCTCTTCGTCTCGACCGCCGCGGCGGTCTTGATCACCAAGAACAGCAGCACGGAGAGCCTCGGCACCAACCTGATGGGGCAGATGGGTGCGCGTCCGAAGGCGACCCTGATCGCCGCGGGAATGATGTTCCTCGTCGGGATGTTGCCCGGCATGCCGCGCTTGCCGTTCTTCGTGCTCGCATCGATTCTGCTCATCGTCTGGAACGCGACACGCGGCACCGAAGGCGCGGACGAACAGCTGGAACAAGCCGCTGCCGCGCAAGCGGATGCGGAAGCCGCCGCGGAACAGGGCGAAGCGGAGGACCCCATCGAAGGACTGCTGCACGTCGACCGTGTGAGCCTGGAGATCGGCTACCGCTTGATCCCGCTCGTCAAGGATGAGAACGGCTCGGGCATCCTCGATCACATCGCGCAGCTGCGCCGACGCTTCGCGCTGAACGAAGGCCTCGTGCTGCCCCCGGTGCGCATCAAGGACAACATCCGTCTCGCGCCGAACGCCTACCGCGTGTTGATCGGCGGTCAGGAAGTCACGCGCGGCACGATCGAACCCGGTCGCTTCCTCGCGATGGACTCCGGCACGGCCAGCGGCCAAGTCGAAGGCGAAGCGACGACCGACCCCGCCTTCGGTCTGCCCGCTTGGTGGATCCAGAACAGCTTGCGCGATGAAGCCGAGCTGCTCGGCTACACCGTGATCGACCCGACCAGCGTGCTCGTCACGCACCTCTCGGAAACCTTGCGCGGTAACGTCGCGGACATCTTGAACCGCGACGACGTGAAGGAGCTCGTCGAGAGCGCCAAGAAGGTCGCGCCCGCCGTGGTTGAAGAACTGGTGCCCGAGAAGATGGGATTCGGCGAGATCCAGAAGGTGCTGCGCAACCTGCTGCGCGAGGGCGTACCGGTTCGCAACATGCCGGCGATCCTCGAAGTGCTCGCCGACAACGCCCATCGCACGAAGGACGCGGAGACCTTGACGGAGCTGGTGCGCCAGCGCCTCGGTCGCGCCTTGTGCGAGATGTATGCCGACAAAGATGGCCGCGTGCACGCGGTCACGCTCGACCCGGAGATCGAGGGGCGTCTTGCCTCGGCGGTCGGTACCGGCATCGACAACGAGCTGGGCTCGGTCGGTCCCGCCTACTTGCAACAGCTCATGGAAAGCATCGGAGAGTCCATCTCCCAGGCAACCCAGGGCGGCAAGGACGTCGTGCTGCTCGTTCGTTCGAACGTGCGGCGTTTCCTTAACGAACTGGTGCGCGCTTCGCTGCCGAAGGTGGCGGTGCTCTCCTACAACGAAGTGGTTCCGGCGCGAGCGGTAGAAACCGCCGCAGTCGTGAGAATGGAGAACTAGATGCAGATTCACAGAATCCGAGGCAATGACCTGAACGATGCACTGCGGCGCGCGAAGCGCACGCACGGCGATGGCGCCGTGGTCGTCGGGCACGAACGCACTTCCGATGGCGGGATCACCTTGGCGGTGACCGTCGAGCAAGCCGGTGAATCTCCGGCGACCGAGAGCGGCGCGCACAAGCCGGCGCGGTCCCCGAAGCCCGCCGACGTCGTGCGCTTCCCGAAGGTCAAGGCGGCACCGGCGGAAGCTCCCGCCAAGCGGCCCGCGCTGCTCGAAGAACTGGCGGGACGCCTCGCGGCGACCGGCACCAGCGAAGAGTGGATCACGCGCAGCTTGGACGCGGTCGAAGAGGGCACCGAAGCCCACCCGATCGACCAAGTCGGTGCGGCGATCGGTTCGATGTTCCGCATCGCGCGCTTGCCCAAGGCGCAAGGCGTGACGCGCGTGCTTGCGCTCGTCGGTCCGACCGGTTCGGGTAAGACCAGCGGCCTGATCAAGATCGGCGCGCGCCTCGTGCGCGGCGGTCACAAGCTGCGCTTCGCATCGCTCGACAGTCGTCGAGTCGGTGCTGTCGAACAGCTCGAAGCCTACGCCGGCGCGTTGCGCGTCGAAGCCCGCGCATTGCCCGATGACAGCGCGCTGAACTACGAGTCGATCGGGGCCGCCGGTTGTGAAGTCGTCTTGCTCGACACCACCGGTCGCCCGCAGCAAGACTGCGCGCGTCTGGTCGAGCTGCGTCGCAACATCGAATCCGAAGGTTCGAAGGCCGAACTCGCGTCCTTCCTCGTGCTGCCCGCGACGATGCAGCGCGCCGCGACGCAAAGCGCAATCAGTCAGTTCGGCGACCTGCGCCTCGCGGGTTGCGTGATCACCAAGCTCGACGAGACGCCGGAACCGGCGCACGTGCTCGAGTACGTCGCGGAACTCGGTCTGCCGATCGCGTTCTTGTCGGACGGCCGCGACCTCGGTCGCAGCCTGCACCGCGCCACGCCCGAAGCCCTCGCCGACCTCTTCCTGCGCGGGAAGCTGTCGTGATCCAGAGCCTCCAACAACGCCTCGAATCGACACGCCCCGGCGAAGTCGCTCCGTTGCTGCTGTTCACTGGCGGCAAGGGCGGTGTGGGCAAGTCCACGCTCGTCGCAAACCTCGGCGTGCACTTGGCTCGCGAAGGCTTGCGCGTCTTGCTCGTCGACCTCGACCTCGCTCTCGCCAACCTCGATGTGATGTTGTCGCTGCACCCGGCCCAGACGATCAGCGAATTCTTGGCGGGAGAGTGTGAGCTCGCCGATTGCGTCCTCGCAGGTCTGAACGGCGTCGAGCTCCTGCCGGCCGGTTCGGGTGAGACGGCCATGGGTCGACTCGACAACACGTCGCGCGCACGACTGCTGCGCCAGCTCGCCGAACTCTCGCGCGACTATGACATCGTGATCGCGGACAGCGCTGCGGGCATCGGCCCCGATGTGCTCGCCTTCAGCGCCGCCGCGGATCACGTCTTCGTGGTGACGACGCCGCAACCCTCCGCGCTGACCGACGCTTACGGCCTCTACAAAGCCCTCGACTCGTGGGCGCGCGAAGTCGGCCGCGAAGTGCCCACGCCCGAGCTGGTGCTCAACCAAGTCAGCGGCTTGGAAGAAGCCGAGCGCCTCGCGCGCCGCCTGTCCGAGGCCTGCCAGCGCTTCCTCTGCCGCCGGCCGCATCTCGCGGGCTGGTTGCCGACTTCCCTGGCCGTCGCCGAGGGCGAGAAGACCCGCCGCCCCTTCGCCTCGGTCCATCGTAATTCGTTGGCTGTCAACTGCTTGCGTCGCCTCTCCGGCCGTGTGCAGCGACTGCTCCCCAAAGCCCCCGATCCGATTCCGAGCTAAAGGCTCAGAACGTGAACCGCCGATAGCTCTTCCGTGGAAATCTCTCTCGACCGCTACTGGACCGCCTTCGGGCGCCTCGCTGCCGTCTTCTCGGGCGCACTCGTCGTGCTGCTCGGGTTGTTGGCCGATGTGCCTCTGCTCAACGCGTGTGGGCGCGGCTTCGCGGCCTACCTCGCGGTGCGCGTGCTGACGCGCATCGGCGCCTGGGCGATCGCGTGGTCCGGTTCGATCGCCGCTCCGGCGCCGGTCGTCGAACAGACGCAAGAGGTGACCGGTGGCTGAGTGGACCGACGCGTGCGTGCACGGCGCGAGTGATCGCGACCAGCTGATCTTGCAGCACATCCCGCTGCTCAAGCACATCGCGGGACGCATGAGTTTCGATATGCCCGGTGGCGTCGATCGCGACGACATCTACGGCTACGGCATGCTGGGCCTGATCGCGGCGGCGGATTCGTGGGACGCTTCACGCGGCCTGAAGTTCTCGACCTACGCGTACACCAAGATCCGCGGCGCGATCCTCGACGAGCTGCGCCGCTCCGACTTCTTGCCGCGCGGGCGCCGCGAGAAGGTCCGCGAGCTCGACAAGGTCGTCACGCGACTCGAGCAAGAGAACGGCGTGATCCCCGCGCCCGAAGAGATTGCCGCAGCGATGGGAGTCTCGGCCGACGACGTCGACGAGATCCTGCTCAGCGCGAAGAACTCGAACGAGACATCGATCGACGAAGGGCCGTCGGTCGAGCTGGCCGCGATGCTCAGCGATCCGAAGTCCGACGACCCCGTCGGCAGCGCTGAGTTCGAGGAGCTCAAGGAGTTGCTCGTCGAAGCGATCCAAGCGCTCCCTGAGCAAGAGAAGACGGTCATTACCCTGTACTACGCCGAGGAGCTCTTGCTGAAAGAGATCAGCGAGGTCCTCGGAGTCACCGAGTCGCGCGTCAGTCAGATCCACAGCCGTGCGCTCTACCGCATGAACAAGAACCTCGGTGCCTTGATCGGCACGAACTGATCGGCAACCAACCGCAAGGGAATCGACATGGACGGAGACGTCGGAAGAGTCCGGACCGAACGCATCTACACCTTGCCCACTGCGGGTCGGGATGGACGCCGTCCGCACTCGGAAGACCAGCGGCACTTCGGCTTCGACGTCGAAGCCGACGCGGCCGACAGCGCCTCCCAGTCCAAGACTCCCAACGAACACGGCAGCGTCGGCCATCCTGACGACGACGAAGCAGGACGCCACCTCGACATCACCGGCTGAACCCATGACCACCAGAAACACGATCATCAAGCGCGAACACGTGCAGCTCGAGAGGGTTCGCCGCGTGCCCACCGCCGCGCAGTCAGGCACCGGACAGGACGCGTCTTGTGCGCAGCCGAAGAGCGTGCGCACCGTGGAAGTCGCTGGTCGCGTGCAAGCGATCGAGCTGACTTGCTCGTGTGGTGAGCGGACCGTCATCGAACTCGACTACCAAGACAGCGCCCCGGAGGCGCACACGGCATGAAATCTCTCCTTACTCGCAGTCTCGTCGCGATCGGACTCGTGCTCGGCTCCACCGCATGCACTTCGACGCAATCTGCTGCGCCCACCACCGCGAGCGACGAGCAGTGCAGCACGCCGTCACAGCAGCCGCAGGCGCAAGTTGTCGAACCCGGTGTGCTTTACGCGCGTGACGGTTCGGTCGTCGGGGGACACGGCCAAGGCAGCGTGACGGTCAACGACGGTCAAGCCAGTCGTGAAGTCGGCGTCGACAGCGGTTCGCGCATGTACTTGCTCGAGCGCTTTCAAGAGACCGTCGAAGAGAACGAGTCGCTGCAGTTCGAGATCCAAGGTCTCGCCGCCGCGCTCGACCAGGCCGAAGCGCGTGCTGCGCAGCTGGAGAAAGACCTCAGCGACTTGCAGACGCTGCACCTCGAGTCGGAGAGCCGCACGAAGAAGCTCGAAGCCGACAACCTCGCGCTCGCCGAACACCTGACGACGGCGCAGATTCGCCGCTTGCAGGCCGAGAAGCTGCTGATCGAAGCGAAGATCGATTGGCAGCGCATTCAGCGCATGACGGAAGGCGCTTTGGCGCACGAGATGCCCTTGGAGGCCGCCGCCGGCCACGCCGAGCCGAAGGATGTCCACGAATGAGACTGTCCATGCTCACCGCACTCTGCGGACTCATGCTCACCGCCGGTTGCGCCTTCAACCAACCGGCCGACCTCGACCTCGCCTCGGCGAGCATCGCCAGCGACTTCGAGACCTACCAACTGCAACGCGTCGGGCTCGTGCCGCTCAGCGGCCTCGATCTCGACGCCGACCAAGAGCGTGTCCTGCGCTCCGCGATCTTCACCGAGTTCAGTCGCGGCACGCCTTATGAGATCGTGCCCCTCGACACGCCGGACCTCGAAGAAGTCCCCGGCAGCGATCCCTACCGCCGCGGTCGGTATGACCCGCGCACGATCATCGCGCTCGCGCGGCGCTATCAGCTCGACGGCGTCCTCGTGACCACCGTCACCGACCATCAGTTCTTCGAACCACAACGCCTCTCGATGCAAATGGACCTGGTCGCCACCGAGACCGGCGTCGCCATCTGGAACGGTTCCATCCACCTCGATGCTTCCAGTCCCGACGTCCGCAATGCCCTGCGCGTCTACTGCCAACGCGTCGACGAGAGCGAGTCCTGGGAGGTCAACCTCCTCTCACCCCGCTCCTTCGCCCACTTCGCGGCGCACCAGCTGGCGCGCATGTTGTAAGCCGCGACCAGAGCCGCCACCATTCAGCCGTCGACACGATCCCGCGTGTCGAGGGCTGCTTTCGTTCTGGTCGACATGCCCAAGTCTCGTCAGCTCGCGTTCGTTGCAGTCGCCGTGTTGGTCTCGATCGTGGCGCTGCTTGAAGACCGCGCCGAACCGGCGGTGTCGCCGCCCGTAACGCGAGAGTCCGCAAGCGGTGCGTTGGTCGCTACGCCGGAGTCGGCACGCTCGAGCTGCGCGCTGAAGAGGTGACCGTCGTGCGCGTCATCGACGAACAAGGCGCGCCGGTGCCGTATGCCGAGCTGCACGGTCGCATGCTCGAGATTCCGGATGCGTACACTCGCGAAGTCGGTGCCGAGGCCATGGGGCTGTACGTGGCTCGTCGTTTGGCGACTTGCGATGCGAACGGAGTTGCCGAACTCGCGCTCGGGTCGCCGATCTCGATCTTCGCCTCGGACTCGACCGGAACCTCTGAGGCTCAACTCCTGGAAGCGGGGCGGGGTGAACTCGATTACGTCTGCGATTGCGACAGGCCTGTCGTCCGCGTGGGCCCGCAAGCTCACCTCAGCGTCCGGGCAGTCGACGCGCGAACCGACGATCCGATCCAGACCTTCGTCACCTGGATGGAGCTGATCCGGCGTTCGGGGGAGAGGGCCGGCAATCACGACAACATCCGCCGCGAGTCTCACGAAGGGAGCTTCCGCATCACTCATGGGCTGCTGAGAGAGCTGCCGATTCGGCTCTGGGTGCACGCGCCCGGCTACGTCGCGCAAGTCGTCGATCTCACCGAGGTGGGGACCGATCCCCCGGATGAAGTCACTGTCCGGTTGGAACCGACTTCCGCCAAGACCTTGTACTTGCTCGTCGCTCCCGACGACCGTCCCCACAGCGGTCGCTTCTTGCCGCGCGATCCGCTCAGCGGTCGTCGTCTCTTCCACGCTGAGAACCGCGCCGGCGGTGTGACCTTGGACGGCTGGGACGGAGGAGAAGTCGAACTGCGGATCGTCGAGGTCGATGGTGCGCTCGAGGGCTTCGAAGCCGGCCGAGAGTGCGAAGGCGTATTCGTCCGCGTCGAGCGGCCCGTGAGAGCCTAGGCGCTGTTCCCAAGCAACCGGGGATGATGCGGCGATCACCGCTTCGCGCAGCTGAGTGGCGAGTCCCGGCGCGTGCAGGATCAACGCGAGTTCCGGTTCCAACACGACTTCCGTTGCGTCTTCCGGAACTTGTTGAGCAAGGTGTCCCGCGGCGCGCACGTAGACCAGCGCTGCGTCGGTCAATCGAATGTGCCCCCTCCGCAAGCGACTGCTTCGCCACAGCGTCTCGTCGTAAGATGCCTCGGGTTCGCGCAAGTCTACGCCGAACGCAACGCGAGCTTGCGGGCCGGAGCGGGTACCGATTGGTCTGGTGATTCCGTCGCGGAGCCGGCAGCGGAAGTCGTTTGGCCCACTTCCTGACGCCCTGAAACCGATGACGATTCGCGCGGGGCGAGAGCCGCGTTATGCGTTGCGCCTCGTTCCGTGCTGCGCAGTACCGCGTCACGCCTCGACTCGACGGCAGGCGGAGTTCCGCCGCGCACGACGAACCACAGAACGAAGAGCACCGCGACCACGAAGCTGGCGACGGCGAGCAGTGAGCGACTTGGTCGATCCACACGGACCTTTCGAGAGCGGGGCGAAGGAAGCGCGGCGTGAGGCGGCGCCGCCCCGCAGGCCTTGCTGCCGGAATGCACCTTTGTCCAGCGTGGGGCGGGGAGGCGGCATCGCAAGCGTTCCGGTCACGTGTACGCACGGGCCGAACCTTCGCCTAAGCTCTTGCGCGGAGCGCGGATCGCGCCGATCACCGACCATGCGCCGACTGTTCCTCACTCTCCTTCCGATCGCCGCGTCTTGTGCAGCGGCCCAAGAACGTCGCAACGAGTTGATCGCCGGCTGGGGGGTCGCGCAAGTCTTCGATGAAGAACGCATCGACGGCTTCAGTCTCGAGTACAGGCACCAGCCGCTCGCCCTGAACCTCTCGCCGATGGTCGGGTATTCGAGAGCGAGCGGCGGAGGAGCATCGCTGGTCTATCTCGGCGCGAACTATCCGGTGGATCTGAACGATCACTGGCGCTTGTCGCCGAGCTTCGCTGTCGGCTACTTCGATGGCGGCGGCGGGTTCAATCTGGGGGGCGAGCTGGAGTTCCGCTCGGGCATCGAGCTGAACCGGCTGCTCGGCGAGCATTGGCGCATCGGTGCGGCGTTGACGCACATCTCGAACGGCCACCTCTACGACTTCAACCCCGGCACGGAAGCGCTGATCCTCTCACTGCACTACGGCTTCTGAGCGCGGCGTGCACACAAAGCGAAACACCCCGCGCCTTTCGAGGGCGCGAGGTGCTCTGTTCGGTGGCGGCGACGCGGATCAGTCGTCGCTCATCAAGAGTCGCTCGGCGGCGCGGGCGAGGCGCTCGGGTGAGTGCAGGTCGCCGGCCTTCAAGGCTTCCTTGAGCTCGGTGACGCGCTCGGCGCGGGCCTCGGGCGTCTCCTTGGCACCGCGGGGGCCGGGGAGCTCGCCGCTCGCCAGGCGTTCGGCGCCCGAGGAGAGTTCGATCTTGTCTTGTGTGCGCGAGCCGGCGCGGGCTTCGGCGGCCTGCGCTTCTTCCTTGGCGGCAGCGGCTTGTCGAGCGGCCTCGGCGGGGTCGGCTTGCGCGGCTTGGCGCATCTGCTCGAGCGCGCGGTCCGCGGCTTCTTGCAGGCCTTCCCGGTTCTTGCGGGTCAGGTCGATCCCACGACGGTCGCCGGGGCGTCCGGGGCGCGGGTTCTGGGGTGAGGTGTTTCCGATTTGCATGTTGTTGGCCCTCCACAGAGGGGATCCCTTGCAGGAAGTTCACTGGCGTTATCGGCTGGATCGGCGGCGGCCTGAGTCGGTAGCTTCGGAAATTCCCGGATCCGCGGGCGATCGGGTTTGTGGAAGTCTGAAAGCGGCCTCGGCGGCAGCTCGATGCGCCGGCCGGCGGCCAGTAGGCGCCGGCGCAAGTGGCCGTGAGGCAAGGCTTTGGCTGGGAGAGGGGAGGCGGCGCCCCCTTGCAGACAGGCCGAAGCCCAGGGGCGCCAGGGAAGTTATCGGAGGCCGCTCGCGCCGCCCGAGCGGGGCCTCAGGTCTTCCCGAGCCGTGGGCGCAATTCTTTCTCTCCCAAGCGTTTACGGCGGCAGCCCTTGCCGAGCCAGGCCTCGGCTCGCACAATGCGGCCCGGCCCACGCGAGGGAAATGCCCCCATGATCCAGATCTGCGCCCTGTTCTTGGCCGCGGCCCACTTCGGCCCCGCCCTCCAGGACTCCACCCCGTCCGCTCAGGCTCCGAATGCGCCCCGTCCGGCGGATCTCGAGGCCCGCGATCTCCGCTCGTCCACCGTCGAGTACGACATTCAGGCTCGCCTGGAAGACATTGACGAGAAGCCCAAGCGCCTGACCGGCAGCGAGACGATCCGCTGGACGAATCGTTCCGGTGAACCGGTCGGCGACCTGTGGTTCCACCTCTACCTGAACGCCTTCGCGAACAACCGCTCGGCTCATATGACCGAGTCCGGCGGCACCCTGCGCGGGAAGGGCACTGCGGAGCTCGAGACGGAGAACTGGTGGGGTTGGCAACAGATCGACTCGGTGACGGTCAACGGCATCGATGTGACCGACACGCTACGCTACCGCACGCCGGACGCCGCTGAAGGTGATCTGCAAGGCTACCTCGCGGTGCAGGACCACAGCGTCGTCTCCGTTGACTTGCCGCGCGCGATCGCCGACCGCGAAGAGGCCTTGATCCAGGTCGAGTGGACCTCGCGCTTGCCGCGCGTGCGTCGCCGCACCGGCTACAAGGACGACTTCCTGCTCGTCGCCCAGTGGTTCCCGAAGCTCGGCGTCTACGAGGGCGGCCGCGGTTGGAATTGCCACCAGTTCCACTCGTCGACCGAGTTCTACGCGGACTACGGCTACTACAAGGTCAGCCTCGACTTGCCGGCGCGTTACTCCGAGAAGGTCTACGGCTCGGGTATCCGCATCCAGAACATGCCCAAGGGCGACGACCGCATCGAAGTCGTCTTCGAAGCGCCGTCGCAAGCCGACCGCGCGCGCCTCGACCAGTTCGGCATGCCGCCGCGCGTGCACGACTTCACGTGGACGGCGGACACCAAGTACGAGATCTACTCGACGACGTTCGTCTTCAACAAGTGGGCGAAGAAGTACGCGTCTGAAGTCGAGAAGGCGCAGGCCGCCTTCGGCGCCGACGTCGACCTGACGCTCCGCGACGTCGACATCACCGTGCTGATCCAGCCGGAACACCGCGACCAAGCGGAACGCCACGCGAAGGCGACCGAAGCCGCGCTCTTCTTCTACGGCTTGTGGTTCGGCGAGTACCCGTACGAACACATCACGGTGATCGATCCGGCGTGGGGCGCTCGCGCGGCGGGAGGCATGGAGTATCCGACGCTCTTCACCTCCGGCACCAGCAAATACACTAAAGAGACGATGCACCGCCCCGAGTCCGTCACGGTGCACGAAGCCGGCCACCAGTTCTGGTTCGGCATTGTGGGCAACAACGAGTTCGAAGCCGCATGGCTCGACGAAGGCTTCAACTCCTACACCGACTCGGAAGTGCTCTGGCGCGTGTACGGGGCGGAGATCGACACGACTGACTACCTGCGCATACCGTGGGACGGCGCGCGTCCGACGTCGCTGCCCGGTGCCGGTGGCGGCCGCTTGGAGAAGGCGCTGATGGCGAAAGACCTGCGCCTGCGTAAGCCGGGCTGGGTCGATGACTGGACGCTGACCGAGAACGCTTGGGGCTATGTCGTCTCGCCCGTGCAGAACGTGATCGGCAAGCCGCTGCGCTCGAGCGACGTCGTCAACCTGTGGCGCGATCAGCCTTGGCTGACCTTGGTCGACCGCCGCTGGGATCCGCGTTGGTCGGACCGACACGGTTACTTGCGCTCTCCCGACGACGACCCGATCGACACGCACTGTTGGAAGTACGTCGACGGCACCAGTCACCGCACCAACTCGTACCCGCGTACCGCGGTCGTGCTGCGCACGCTGCGCGGCTTGGTCGGCGAAGAAGCCTTCTTGCGCGGCATGCGTGGTTACTCGCAAGAGTGGCGCTTCCGTCACCCGTACCCGAACGACTTCTACGCGGCCTTCCTCGAGCAGTCCGGCGCGGACGTCGCGTGGTTCCTCGAAGACGCCTTCCAGTCCGTCAAGACGATCGACTGGTCGGTCGAAGTCGACGAGTCGAAAGCCAAGGAACCTGTCGGCTGGTTCTTGAACGACGCCGGCCAGTGGGAGAAGCGTCGCGAACCCGACGACGACGAGACGGCCGATGTGCCGGAAGAACCTGATGCGCCGCACGTCCTCGAGCTGACCTTGAAGCGCAAAGGCGAGCTCTGCATGCCGTTGCTCGTGCGCGTGCAGTACACCTTCGAAGGTGATGACGACGAAGCGCCGCTCGCGGCCGACCTCGTTCAAGAGTTCGTCTGGACGCGCGAAGAACAACTTGCGCGTCCGTGGATGAAGTGGGAACGCGAACTGCCCGAAGACTGGTGCGCGAAGTCCGTGATCCTCGATCCGGAGCGCAAGATCTACCTCGACGTCGACATGAGTGACAACCAGTGGTTCCGTCGTCCCGAAGGACGAGACGGCGAGGCAGCAGCGCTGCACTGGACCGAACGAGTGCTGCGCTTCACGCAGACGCAGCTCATCTGGCAGGCCGGGATCGGAGGTTGACCATGGATGCAGTCATTGTCGACGCCCCCGCGCCCGAACGTCCCCCCATCCAAGGCGCTGATGCGTCGCACGACCACAGTGCTGGAAAGCAGGGCGGCTGGATCTTCCTGCGCGCCTTGCTGTGGTCGTTCCGCCGCGTGCCGGTCTGGTTGGTTTACTGGTTCGCGCTGTTGATCCTCGCGCTGGCCGCGGTCATTCCGTGGCTGTCCGGCTTCGACACGATGATCGGCGAGCGCTACGAACACAGCGCCGTGATGACGAGTCTGTTCCGCAGCTTCGACGCCGGCGGCGGCGCGCCCGCGGACGCGACCTTCTTGTCGGACAACGCATCGCAGATCAGCGCGCTGAACACGCACACGGCGCGCGTCGGCGCCGTCGCGGGTTTCCTCGCGATGCTGTGGGGCGTGTTCGCGGCGGGCGGTTGGTTGCAGATCACGCTCGGCAAGCAGCGCGGCAAGTACATCAAGCGCTTCTTCCTCGGCGGCACGCGTTACTTCGGTCGCTTCTTGCGACTGTTGATCTTAGTGCTGGTCCAGCTGTCGGCGCTCGGTTGGCTGCTCTACGGCAAGCCTTGGAACGAACTGGTGCTCAGCCGCATGTACGGCGTCCCCAAGTCGGACTGGGGTTCGCTCGAGACGCTCGGTTCCGAGGACACCGTCGTGCAACTCGCCTCGACGCAAGCAGGTCTCTACGCGCTCGGCTTCTTCGGCATCCTGACTTGGGCTCGCTACACGCGCACGCGCATCGCACTGCACGACACGAGTTCGGTGCTCTGGAACGGTCTCCTGACCTTCTTCACCATGTTGCGGCATCCGATCAAGACGCTGCGCCCGATGATCCTCTTGTTGATCGTCGAAGCGCTTGTGTTGTACGGCGGCGCGTTGCTGCTGAATCAGCTCGGGCTCGGCCTGGAAGGCAACCCCGACTATGCTCGCGTGTTGTTGATCGCTTGCGTCGCGCAAGCCTTATTGGCCTTCCGCGCAATCGTGAATGGTGCGCGTACGCACGCTGCGGTCGGCGCCAGCCAGGCCGTGGTGCGCCCGCTGATGCGACCCGACCCTTGGAAGTCCAGCCTTGGCGGACCCGGCGGTCCGCGCTATCCCATTGAGGACGGCGATGACGAGTACGCCATCTCTGTCTGATTCGAGAGTCTGCCTGACGCGCGACCCTGCGTGATTCACAAGACACGACACGTAACACCGAATCTGGGGGGGCGCCGAACTCGCACGACAGCGAGTACGGCGCCCCTCTAGCTTGCCACGCACATGATCCGCATCGCTTTCTTCGACCTCGACGGAACCCTGATCGACGGCGACTCCGAGTTCGCTTGGTCGCGCTTCCTCGTGGCGCGCGGTCTCGACTACATGGCCGACGTCGAACGCTTCCAAGCCGAGTATCGCCGTGGCGAGCTCGACATCGACGAGTACATGCGCTTCCAGCTGCAACCACTGACGCGCGAGGATTGGGACACGTTGCTCGCTTGGCGTGCCGAGTATTTGGCGGGTGAGTTCGAGAAGCGCCTGCGTTCCGCCGGTGTCGAACGCATTCGCGAGCACCGGGACCGCGGCGACCTCGTCGTGATGGCCAGCGCCAGCCACGACTTCCTCGCGGAAGCGATCGCGAACGAGCTGGGCATCGAAGACTGTCTCGCGACGCGCGGCGAACGCGCGGACGGTCGCTACACGGGCAAGCTCGCGGGCGACGCGTGCTTCCGCAAAGGCAAGCTGCAAGCCGTGGAACGCTGGCTCGCCGAGCGCAACTTGAAGCTCGATCAGCTCGACGAGAGCTGGTTCTACTCCGACTCGCACAATGATTTGCCCTTGCTCGGCGCCGTCAGTCATCCCGTCTGCGTGACGCCCGACGATCGCCTGCGCAAGCGCGCGGCCGCCGAAGACTGGCGCGTCGTCGAAGGCAGCGCCTGGGGCTTGCTCGCTTGAAGATCACCGGGTCGCTCGAGCGCGCGGTGCTCTTGCGGCGCTACAAGCGCTTCTTGGCTGACGTCGAGCTCGCGGACGGCACGCAGGAAACCGTGCACTGCCCGAACCCGGGGCGCCTGATGGGTTGCTTGCCGGAACGCGGCGAAGTGATCTTGCGCGTGTCGAACAACCCAAAGCGCAAGCTCGCGAAGACGCTGCAGACGATTCGCGTCGGCGACGAGTGGGTCAACGTCGACACGCTGTTGCCGAACGCGGTCGTCGGTGAGGGGTTGCGTGCGGGCCAGATTCCCGAGCTCGAGGGCTACGCGGAAGTGCGCGCCGAGGTGCAGAGCAGCGCAGGCAGCCGCATCGACTTCCTGCTCGATGATCCGCGGCGCGGTCGCTGCTGGGTCGAGGTCAAGTGCACGACGCTCGTCGAAGACAGCGTGGCGAAGTTCCCCGACGCCGTTACCGCGCGCGGCAAGAAACACCTCGACGAACTCGCGCACCTCGTCGCCGCCGGCAATCGCGCCGTGATCTTCTTCTTCGTCAGCCGCGACGACGCGGACACCTTCGCGCCCGCTGCGGAGATCGACCCGGTGTACACCGCAGCCTTGCGCTCAGCGGTCGCGGCCGGCGTCGAACCGCTCGCCTACACCGCGCGCGTCACACCCGACGAGCTGACGCTCGGCCGGAGCTTGCCGATTCAGCTCGACTGAACGGCGAGCCCCACGCCTCCCGAACCGCCGATCGACGACGGTGCGACTCGCTTGTCGTATGCTGCTCGGCGCACCACATCACCTTCATCCCGCCATGCACGCGATCCTCACCAGTCTGATCCTATTCGCCGTCCCGCAAGAACCCGCGCAGGTTCCGCCGACTCCGCCGCCGAACGTGCGTTGTGGACTAGGCGCCGAGTTTCACGCCGGCCGACGTGCCGCGCTGGCCGAGAAACTCGGCAAGGAAGGCGTGCTCGTTCTGCGCGGCATGAACGAGACGCGCGACTACACTCGCTTTCATCAGGACAAGACTTTCTGGTACTTGACCGGAGTCGAGAGTCCGGACGCGATCTTCGTGATGGATCTCGAGACCGGCCGCGAAGTCTTGTTCCTTCCACCGCGTGACGAGAACTACGAGATCTGGAACGGCGAGCGTTGGGATGCGGAAGATCGCTGGGTGACGCCCTTGTCGGGAATCGAAGAAGTGCGTTCGGGGGGAGAGCCGAAGCGCTCGCAAGCGCGAGGCGAAAACGACGCACAAGTGTCGACCGGTGAACTCGAAGAAGTGCTCGACGAGATGGTCGAGGAGGGCGAGCGCGTGTGGGTCTCGTACCACCCGTGGGTCACCTTGTCCGGGGGCTACGACCGCGCGCAACCGGCCGACATCCAGACGGCTTGGCATTTGCTTGACGGCCGACCTAGCCGTGAACGAGCGCTCAAGCTGAAGCTGGAGGAACACTACGGCGCAGCCGTAAAGAACTGCGCGCGTGAGATCATCGAGCTGCGCCTCGTGAAGACGGAAGAGGAACTCGACGCGCTGCGCCGCGCGAGTGACGCCGGAGCGATCGCGATGAACGAAGCGATCCGCTCGACGCGCGCGGGTCTCGGCGAGTGGGAACTCGACTCGCTGATGGCTTGGGTCCAGCGCCGCCACGGCGCCGCCGGGTCGGCGTACCACCCGATCGTGGGCAGCGGCGCGAACTCGCTGATCCTGCACTACCAATCGAACGACCGGCGCATGGAAGACGGCGACATGCTGCTGATCGACTACGGCCCCGAGATCGATCACTACGTCACCGACATCACGCGCACCTGGCCGGTGAACGGCACGTTCACGGAGCGGCAAGCGGAGCTCTACGACGCCGTGCTCGCGGCCCAGCTGGCGGGGATCGAGGCGTCGAAGCCGGGCGCGACGATCGGTTCGGTCACCAGCGCGGCGAACGGCGTGCTCGAAGAACGCGGTCACGCCGACTTGATCCGTCACGGCGTCTGCCACTGGGTCGGCATGGAAGTGCACGACCCGGGCGACTACCAGACGGTCCTGGCCCCTGGCATGGTCTTCACCATCGAACCCGGCCTCTACGAGGAGTCGACGGGGATCGGCATCCGCATCGAGGACGTCGTCGTGATCACGGAAGAGGGCTGCGAAGTGATCACCGCGGCCTCCCCGAAGTCGCGCGAAGCGATGGAGCAGCTGGTGGGCGAAGAGGGCATCCTCGACACGCTCGCGGACGTCGAGCTGCCGGCCGAGCGCTGAGTCGCCGGGACGAGCCGCACGCCGCATCCGGCGCGGCTCGAAGACCTACGAACAGGTCGCGATCCCGCCGCGCGCTGCAGAAGCTCCAGTCCCGGCCTTTCGCTCACGCGCCGAGAGCGTAGAATCCGCCGCCTCATGGTCAGCATCAAGGAATCCCAGGATCAGGCAACCGCCTTCCTGCGCCGGCTCGAGCAGCTGAAGGAGAGTCTTTGACTACTCCACGCAGCTCGAACGTCTGAAAGAGATCGAGGAAGCCGAGCTCTCGGCCGAGTTCTGGAATGACCAGGAACTCGCGCAGAAGATGATCTCGGAGAAGAAGTCGGCGAAGACCGTCATCGATCCGATCGCAGAGGTGCAGACCGCCCTCGACGACATCGAAGCGCTCGCGGAGATGGGCGCCGAAGACGAAGAAGCCGTCGCGGAGGATCTCGACGACGCGGTCACCAAGGCGACCGAAGGCATCGAGCGGCTCGAGTTCCGCGTGATGCTCGGCGGGCCGCAAGACCGCTCGAACGCCTTCCTCGCGATCTCGGCCGGCGCCGGCGGTGTCGACTCGTGCGACTGGGCCGGCATGCTGATGCGCATGTACGCGCGCTGGGCCGAACGCCAAGGCTTCGACGTCGAAGAGCTCGAACGCACCGACGAACCCGAAGCCGGCATCCGCTCCGCGATGCTGCACATCAAGGGTCCGTTCTCCTTCGGCCACTTGAAGGCCGAGACGGGCGTGCACCGCATCGTGCGCATCAGTCCGTTCGACTCCCAAGCGCGCCGGCACACGGCCTTCGCGTCGGTCGACGTCACGCCGGACATCGAAGACGACCTGGACGCCGAGCTCGACATCCCGGACTCCGACATTCGCGTCGACACGATGCGCGCAGGCGGTGCCGGCGGCCAACACGTGAACAAGACCGAGTCCGCCGTGCGCATGACACACATCCCGACCGGCCTTGTCGTGCGCTGTCAGAACGAACGCAGCCAGCACAAGAACCGCGCGACCGCCCTCAAGCTCTTGAAGGCGAAGATCATGCAGATGAAGGAAGCCGAGCGGGACAAGGAGCTCGCCAAGCTCTACGGCGCGAAGGGTGAAATCGCCTTCGGCAGCCAGATCCGCTCCTACGTCTTCCACCCGTACCAGATGGTCAAAGACCACCGCACGAACTTCGAGAAGGGCAACATCCAAGCCGTCCTCGACGGTGACATCACCGAGTTCATGGAAGAGTACCTGCGCAGCCGCGGCGGTCCCGCGGGCGCGTAGCTCGCTAGCCGAATGGTCTGTAACTCTCCGCTCGGGCTGTAGGGCACGGCAACCTCGGCACTCTGTTGCACTGCCCTTCTTGGGGCTTCCGGGTTTCGTGTGGTGAACGGCCCTGACGGGTCCGGCGGTTGGGGGTAGCCCTGGTCAGCGCGACCTGCCCGGAAGACCCACCCAGGGGCCATTCCTCGCCCCCGTAGCCCCGTCACCGTCAGCATCGGCCCGTACATAACGTGCTGCAGGGTCAATGTTTACGGCGTCGAGGTGCCGGGGGCGCCCCCGCAGCGCCAGTGCCAGATGCGGAATGCCCGGCTTCTACACGAAACCCTGAAGACCTGGGAAACGTAATTGACGCCAGGCACAGGGGGGGGGGGTACACTCAATGAGTGATAGCAATCACAAAGGGTGCAACCCGGGTACATAGGTGACAGTCGTGTCCGGGCACATGGGTGACACCTCGTCCGAGCGAGATCCGCTCAGGGTGTCACGCTGTCTGGATGCCTTGGCACCAAACAGACCCAGTGAACGAGA